>Ga0233427_10000991_pt1 | contig 32859 bp, 27 predicted proteins | sample SI_118_April2016_5_FD_179885 | JGI IMG/M metagenome (GOLD analysis project Ga0233427, IMG submission 179885) | Seawater microbial communities from Saanich Inlet, British Columbia, Canada - SI_118_April2016_100_MG | ecosystem: Environmental > Aquatic > Marine > Inlet | place: Canada: British...
TAAAATCTTCGCTGCATGCTTCAAGCGCTTTCCATGATTGGCGATAAGTATCGGCCTGCGCCAGCACCTTCACTAGCCACGTCTGCGGCACCCAGTTAGTAGTGTGAATATCAAAAATCACATAGCACCCGCCCGGCACCAGCAAATCAAATGTCGCCGCAAAAACATCTTGCCAGTTGGGTATCACTGACAAACCAAGAGTCACCACCACGCTGTCGATTTGCACCGGCCGTCCGACTGCATTTTCAATTTCTTGCAAACTAAGTTGATTGGCATCTTGCTGAATAAACACGATGTTATTCCAGCCGTTGCGCTGAGCTTTTTTGCGCGCGGTCTCAATCATACCTGCGGAGTAATCGACTGCAATAATGAGGCCCGTGCCCGACATACGCTCAAGCAGGTGCGGGTGGTTCGGGCCAGTACCGCAAGCAAGGTCGAGGACGACAGCGTTGGGCTTTAGGTGCAGTTGCTCGGCTACTTGCGAGCGGTATTTTTTGTAGACTAATTCTACAGTGCTGTCGTAGATATTTGAGAAGGTGTCGTACCAGGGCATGTCAGCTGTTAACTACCCACCGGATGCCACACCGTTTTCATTTCTACAAAGCGCTCGATGCGATATGGCGAATGCACTTGACGCACGTCGTACCAAGCGCGTCCTTTTAACGCACTCACGCGTACTCGCTTGAGATTATCTGCGGCACCGAGTTCTAAAACGGTGCGTTGTTTAGCCGAACACCCCGCCGCAGCAATCGCATTCAAATCACGATGACTCGCGAAATGCTCAAGCAGCTCGCCGCGCTTACCAGTAAGCAAATTAACCACACCACCCGGTACATCACTAGTTGCACATACCTCAGCAAAAATCGACGTGCATAACGGATGCTTTTCGCTGCCTAAAACCACTGCGGTATTACCCGACACAATCACCGGCGCCAGCATCGCCACCAAGCCCAACAAAGGTTCGTCATTAGGTGCAATAACACCCACCACCCCCGTAGCTTCAGGTGCAGTGAAATTATAAAACGGGCCAGCCACCGGATTATTACAACCCACCACTTGCGAGTACTTATCAGCCCAACCAGCAAAATTGACTAAACAATCAATCGCCGCATTCACTTCTTTAACTGCGCGCCGTTCACCACCCCTAGTCGTCGCAACTAAAGCATCAACAAACTCGCCACGCTTACCTTCAAGCATCTCGGCCATGCGGTATAAAATTTGCCCACGGTTATAAGCCGCGCGCGCTGCCCAAGATTTTTGCGCCTTACGCGCCGCCACAACTGAGTTGCGCAAATCTTTGCGAGAGCCGTGACACAAGTGCGCCAACAACTCACCTTTAGAATTACACACAGGCAGAGTACGCCCGGATTCAGTTCGTGGGAAAGCACCACCAATGAAAAGTTTGTATGTCTTCAAAACTGCTAAGCGATCATTGCTCATCGTGCGCCTCCGAAATCTAAGTATTCAAGTAATCCCTGGCGTCCGCCTTCGCGGCCGAAACCAGATTGTTTGTAGCCACCGAATGGCGACGACGCATCGAATTGGTTGTAGCTGTTACACCACACCACTCCGGCTTCAAGTTTGGAAGCAATATCGAAGATTTTACCGCCCTTATCAGTCCAGATACCTGCGGCTAAACCGTAAGCTGAATTGTTAGCGCGTTCAATAGCTTCTTCGGGAGTTCTAAAACTCATCACCGCCAACACCGGTCCAAAAATTTCTTCGCGAGCAATGGTATGTGCCGGCTGCACTCCACTAAACCAAGTAGGCACGCACCAATTACCTTTGGACGGCAGCTTGCGCCGTAACTGATGGCACTTGGCACCCTCTTTTTTGCCCTGCGCAATGTAAGCATTAATGGTTTTCAATTGCGCGGCTGAGTTAATCGCGCCGATGTCGGTGTTTTTATCTAATGGATCACCAATGCGCAAACTACGCAAACGAATTTCTAGTTTTTGTAATACTTCTTCGTAAACCGACTCTTGAACGAACAAGCGTGAACCGGCGCAACACACGTGCCCTTGGTTAAAGTAGATAGCACTGATGATTCCTTCGACTGCTTGGTCGATAGAGGCATCAGCAAAAATAATGTTTGCTGACTTGCCGCCAAGTTCTAAGCTTAGCTTTTTACCAGTACCCGCAGTTATCTTTGCGAGGTGCTTACCAACTGCTGTTGAACCAGTGAAGGCAAGTTTGTTTATGCCTTTATGTTCCGCGAGTGCAGCGCCGGTGCGGCCATCGCCAGTGATAATGTTTACCACTCCAGCAGGCAACCCCACTTCTTGAAAAATCTCAGCCAAACGCAACGCGGTTAGCGATGTGGTCTCGGCAGGTTTTAGAACTACGGTATTGCCACACGCAAGAGCTGGAGCTATTTTCCAGGCGGCCATTAAGAGAGGGAAATTCCATGGAATAATTTGCGCGCAAACGCCAACTGGCTTACCCACTTGCCCAGGAAAAGCGTATTCTAGTTTGTCAGCCCATCCGGCGTAGTAAAAGAAATGCTTGGCGGCTTCAGGCACATCAAAATCACGCGATTCTTTAATAGGCTTACCACCATCCATTGTTTCGAGAATCGCAAACTCGCGGGCGCGTTCTTGCAAACGACGCGCAATTCTGAACAAATATTTGGCGCGCTCGCTAGCTGGAAGTTTTTTCCAAGCCGGCAATGCTTTGCGTGCAGCGTCAACTGCATCATCGACATCACTAGCATTTGCCTGCGAAATTTTGGATAAAGATTTGTTAGTCGCTGGATTTATTGTATCAAAAGATTGACGTGATTTAGCAGCGACGAATTCGCCATTGATAAACAACTTGTATCTAGCAGCGATTTCAATCACTGTCGATTCAGGAGCCGAAGAGTAATCCCAGGCTTTACCAAAATCGAGTTGAGGTTTGGTTTTAGTTTTAGGACGCGGTGACATCGTAAGTTGCGGTGTAGTTACCGGATTCAATTTTATGTAATTGCAGCAACACATCGTTGAGCAAGGAACTGGCACCAAAACGGAACCAGTCAGGCGATAGCCAAGCGTCGCCAAGAGTTTCTTTGACCATCACTAAGTAATGCAAAGCCAATTTCGCCGACGAGATGCCACCAGCGGGTTTCATCCCAACCATCTTGCCGGTTTTAAGGTAGTGATCACGAATGCATTCGAGCATCACCAAAGTTACAGGCATAGTCGCCGCCGGAGAAATTTTACCGGTAGAGGTTTTAATAAAATTTCCGCCAGCATCAATTGCTATTTCGGAAGCACGGCGCACATCGTCGTAAGTTTCAAGTTCGCCAGTTTCAAGAATGACTTTTAAGTGCGCCTTCCCGCAAGCATCTTTAATCGCTGAAATTTCGTCGCTTACTTTGCGATATTCGCCAGCGAGAAATGCACCGCGGTTAATCACCATGTCAATTTCGTCAGCGCCATCTACTACTGCTTGACGAACTTCTTGCAAGCGCAACTTAATCGGCAACTGTCCGCTTGGAAAAGCCGTCGCCACCGATGCGACATTGATGCCGGTGCCGCGCAATTCTTTTTTAGCAAGTGCCACCCATGAAGGATAAACACAAACCGCCGCAACTTGCGTACAATCGACATGAGGGTCTGGCAACATTGCCTTGGCGCACAAGGCCCGCACTTTCTCGGCGGAATCTTTACCCTCGAGAGTAGTAAGGTCGGTCATTGAAACTATCATGTGCAAGCCCTGCAATTTAGCAGCAGCTTTCAATGACCGCGTGGTGAAGGATGCAGCCCGTGCCTCTATCGCTACTTTATCAATGGTTCTCCGACTCATAATCTATACACCCATGTTAATGTATTATAAGATAATGTAAACAATGGAAGTCGCCTTACTTAATCACCCCATCGTCGCCAGCCTGCTTACTCGACTGCGCGACAAAAACACGTCTACAGTTGAATTTAGAAACATTGTGCGCCAATTAACAATTTTTCTAGGTGTCGATGCCACAAAAGACGTCGCCACGCACGAACGAGTTGTTGAGACACCAGTAGCTGAATTTTCTGGAGTAACGTTGACGCCGTCGATTGCAATTGTGCCGGTATTGCGCGCAGGACTTGGCATGGCCGAGCCGTTATTTGAGATTATCCCAGAGGCTAAGGTTCGACACTTAGGCTTATTTCGCGACGAAGAAACATTGCAACCCGTCACCTACTATGAAAAACTGGGCAACACCCCGTCAGACATTTGTTTGTTGGTTGACCCGATGTTGGCAACCGGCGGCACTGCAATCGCTGCAATTGATATTCTTAAAAAATGGGGCGCGACCGACATTCGGTTTTTAGCCATCTTGGCTGCACCCGAAGGCATTGCCGCGGTTGAGGCAGCTCATCCTGATATAAAAATCTATCTCGCGGCGCTAGATGATTGCCTAAACGACAAAGGTTACATCGTGCCAGGCCTCGGAGACGCGGGCGATCGGCAATACAATACCTTGTAAGTGTATTGCAATAATCAAATTAATCACTACACTTAGGGTGTGGTTGCTCCCGAGTTACATTTTGGCCCTGACACTCCGTTTACTGAACGCGAGCAAAGTGCGCTTACTGAATTCTGGGATATCTTAGAAACTAGCGACCATCAAGATGCCGAGCATTTTCAGAACTTGTGCAATAAGCACATCGATCGCATCCACTCTATTCGTGATTCGCTAGAGTCTTTCCCGGCAGTTCTAGAAGAAAAGTCGCTCGGACGGCGCGAGCGTTCGCTATTTACTTTAGTCGAGTTAATCGCCAATGCCACCGATGCCGATTACGAAATGTATCTGCCGACGCGGTCTTTATTGTGGCGGTCGATAACAATGGCTCGTTTAAATTTTTGGCGCTTGGTGCGATACCTGACTGAAGAAGTTGCTCCTGACAATAATGACTTATTCAAAACCATCGAAAAACGAGTCCATGCGTGTGTTTATTTAAAGCTCGCCGAAGAGCTTCTTTTGAGTGTTTCAATGGATTCTGCCCTGCCACGCTCTGTGCGCGACAAGGCGGTTCGCAGCCTGACTTCATTATGGGATGCTACTCCATCATCGGCAGTGAGCGAGTTTTTCCCGCTGCTAGAGGCCGTGTGGGACGCCCGTCGCAACATAGTAGTTAGCGTAGGCACCTTACTTGGCATTTCCGAAATAATGCGCCTGCTACAAGCCGGATGTGCTCCTGAATTCGTCGATCACTTCTGCCGCGAACGCATGAGCCGCGACGAGGGTTTAGCATTTCAAGAGTTTTTAATTGGTGTTTCTTCTGAAAAACTGCATGACCTCGAGCAGCTTATGGCTGAAAGCGGGCTAACATCGATGACTCCGGAAGAGGCCGAAGAAGCTTTGGGGCTTGAACCAACTCAACCAGAAGATTCTGGCGTTGGTGTCGAGTCATATCATTTTCACCGTGAGCGCCACTTGCAAGCTGCAGCGCGACGCTTGCGCCACCTACCAGGGCCGAAGCACACCGCCGAAGAATACATGTTGGTGTATTTTCTCGAAGACTTCCCTACCGAAGATACTGGTTAGGTTTATTCGGTGCCTGAATTACCCGAGGTTGAAACTACGCGCGCCGGAATTGCGCCGCACGTACTCGGACGCAAGATTATCGGCATAACTGTTCGCAATAATTCGTTGCGCTACAAGGTGCCGTCTTCGATGGCGCGAAGATCCAAGGGGCAAACAATAAATGAGTTACTGCGGCGTTCAAAGTATCTTATTTTCGAGCTGGACGACCTCAAGTTACTAGTGCATCTCGGGATGTCTGGCAGTTTGCGCTACCATCCACCGTGTGACAAACACGAGCCTCCGAAAAAGCACGACCACATTGATGTACGCCTGGATGATGGCGGATTATTGCGCTATCACGACCCACGACGTTTCGGTTTGTGGTTGCCCTTCACTGAGACTAACGATGCGCACCGCTTACTTGCTCATCTCGGCCCCGAGCCGCTTACCCGCAAATTCACCACTAAAACCTTCGTCGAAAAGGCGAAAAAGCGCTCAATTGCGGTCAAAGCCTTCATCATGGACGCTAAGGTGGTAGTCGGAGTCGGTAATATTTATGCCGCTGAGGCACTGTTTATGAGCGAAATCAGCCCTTTGCGTCCTGCTAATTTGGTGTCCGACGCTGAGTATGCAGTGCTGGTAAAGAATATTAAGGTAGTGCTGAAGAAATCGATAGCCAGAGGTGGCACCACCCTTAACGATTTCGTTGGCTCTGATGGCCAACCAGGCTACTTTCAGCAAAAATTGCTAGTTTATGGCCGCGAAGGGCAAAACTGCAGTATCTGCAGAACTGTCATTTTGAACGTGGTAATCGGACAGCGTGCTAGCTGCTATTGCCCAAAATGCCAGGAATAAAACACTTGTTTAAATCAAACGACCGTTTAACATGTAATCATGAGCGGTAGCAAGACCAAGCAGAAGATACTGAGCGCGGCACAAGAGCTGTTCGCCAGAAATGGTTATGCCAACACTTCACTGCGCCAAATCACCTCTTCGGCCGAGGTCAATCTAGCTGCAGTCAACTACCATTTTGGTGGTAAAGAGCAGTTGTTGTTCGAAATGGTCGGCAACACAATCCGTCCACTTAACGCCGAGCGCTTGCGCCGCCTTGACAAACTTAGCAATGAGTACTCGACTGAAGATGTGGTGCGATGTTTTCTTGAGCCAGCGATTGACATCTTGTCAAAAGAAAACTGCGATATCCCGTGCATCTTGGGCCAGGCGCATCGCGAGCAAAATCGTGCATTGCAAGAATTTATTGCCGATGAAGTTCGTCCGGTAGCGGCGAGATTTATTGACTCGATTCATCAGACACTACCCCACTTAGATACCGACGAGATTTTGGCTCGCGGAGAATTCATGATTGGCTCACTGCTACATGTTTTGCATTCGCAGACTGCAGTTGCGCGATCACTTGCACCCACTCAACAACGATTGAACGACAATTCTTTTATAACTGAGCAGTTAATAAAGTTTTGCACAGCTGGTTTTTGTAATGAATAAACTCTTTTTCTTTTCATTGCTGCTACTCACAGCCTGCGCCGCAACACCAGACATGCCCCCTATTGACGTTGAACTAAATGGCAAAGCGTTCACTGTAAACAAGCAGCCCGAACTCGATGAATGGTGGCGCGAGTTAAATGACGACAACCTCAACCAACTTGTAGCACAAGTGCTTGATTCAAATTTAGACTTAGCTGCAGCGGCCCATCAACTTCAGGCGGTGTCTGACACTACTAGCGCAATTATTGGTCAGCAATTACCGTCTCTAGACTTGGGCACCAACTTTGGCAAGTCGCGCAGCAACATCATCGGTCTGCCTATACCGGGCGCAGGCGATGTAGTTGCTATCGAGTCAAACCGCGCCGCCCTAGACCTCAACCTCAGCTGGGAATTAGACTTTTTCGGACGCCTCGATGCCGAAGAAGCTTCTGCCTTAGCTCAGCTCGACGCCAGCGCTGCTGATTACGCTGCCGCACGACTAGCTATCAGCGGACAAGTTGCGCGAACCTGGATAGCGTATAACTTTGCAGCTGCACAAGCCACGGTTCTTAGTAATAACATTGAACTACAGTCCGACTTGCTAGCAATCGCCAAAGACAACTCGACATTAATCAGCAATAGCGAAACCGTAATCGCGATTCAAGGTGAACTGCTGAATGCTAAATCGCAGTTAGCCCAAAACGAAATGCAATTGCAGCAACTCAAGTCGGCGTTGCAAACATTAATCTCTAGCGACACTTTTGATATTGCGTCGAACGCACAGCTCAACATTAGCGACAACTTGGGTTCGCTAAGCATCGATGCGCGGCTGATCGCACGGCGCCCAGATTTGATTGGACTTGAAGCACAAGTCCGCGCTGCTGCAGCAAAAGTTGATATTGCTCATGCTTCACTTTACCCAAGCTTCTTTATCGGGGCAGCTATCGGCGGTAGCGCTGACGAATTAGGTAACTTGCTCGACGGTGATTACCGCACCTGGAATTTCGGCGCCAACGTTCTCGCTCCTCTGTTTCATGGTGGAGCATTACGCAAGCAGCAAGATGCGGCGGCCAATCAATACCAAGCAAGTAGTCTAAGTTTTGGCCAGCACTGTTTACGCGCGTATGCCGAAGTTGCCACTCTATTAAACAACGAAACTTTGCTCGAATCGCAAATGAATAACAGCGCAAAACAAATCGCTCTCGCCAAGCAAGCCCTGGGCATCAACAAAGAGTCTTTAAACCTTGGCCAAGGTCACGCTGCGGATGTCGTCCGCGCGCGCTTGGCGATTAACTTGGCAAAAAGTCAGCGCTTAAACATCAGCATGTTGGCAATGCAAAATCGTGTTGATATTCACCTCGCACTTGGCGGCGGCTTTACGCAAGACTAATGAAAACATTTATCAAAATAATTGTACCGCTAGCCGTCATCGCAGTCGGAGTTGTTATCAAACAGGGTTTATTGGCAACTGCTCCTGAATTGGGTGAGCAACAAGTCGAGGCTTATATTCCACGAGTTAATGTTATTGAAGCGCTTGAAACTGATTATCAAATTGCTGTTCCGGCGTTTGGTGTTGTACAAACTCAGGGAAATGTTGCGTTGTTGTCGAAGGTGCCCGGTACTCTACTAAGTGTAAACGACAAGTTGCGTCGCGGCGAGAGCTTCAAGAAAGGCGAAGTGTTAGCGGCAATCGATGCTAGCGATTTTGCGCAAAATGTGGCTATTGCTGAAGCCGCGGTCAAGCAGGCGACTGCAAAGTTGCAACTTGAAAGTGCTGCCGCTGAACTGGCCGTGAAAGATTGGCAGCGAATTAGTGATGTACCCGCTAGCGATATCACTGCACATATACCACAACTTGCTTTGGCTGAAGCTGCGCTTGAAACTGCGGTTGCGCAAGTGACGTTGGCGAAGCTAAATATGGCGCGTTGCACTTTGCATGCACCATTTGACGGACGTGCATTATTGTTGAATGTAGAGACCGGGCAATGGTTAAGTCCCGGTGTGAGCATTGCGAACCTCATCCCAGCTGCCGGAATTGAAATTAACATCCCGCTTAATTTGCAGCAGCTAGATTTACTGCGCCTACCAACCAGTGGTAAATGCCAAGAACTTGCCGTTAGCGTGGTCATCCCTAATATTCACCAGGCCGTGAATGCAAAACTTGTTCGAGTAAGCGATCAATTAGAGCAAGGAACACGTATGAATCAATCTGTCGCAATATTGCCCGTTGGCATTAACGTTTCGCCACAGACATATCTGGAGCTGACGATTCATGGCTCAACTGTCAGCGATGTTTTTAAGTTGCCAGCAATAGCCGTCAGCAATAGCCGTGCGCAGGTTGTGCACGACGACAACACTTTGCATGAGGTTGTGCTAGATATTGTTCAACAGCGCCAAGACGGCTACATTGTGCGAGGACTTCGGCCGCAGCAAAAAATAAACATCACCCCACTCAGCGTTTTTGTTCCCGGCATGAGCGTCGAAGTCATCAACAACTGACATGAACTCTATCATTTCTTGGTTCGCCAAAAACTCAGTAGCTGCAAACCTACTGATGATTGGTGTCATCGTGGTTGGCGCAATGACCGTCGGCACCCTCAAGCAAGAAGTAGTGCCGATGGTAGAAATGCAGTCGGCAATAGTCAGTGTGATTTACCCCGGCGCCGCGCCGCGAGAAGTCGAACAAGGAATTTGCTTGCCTATCGAACGCGCCGTGCAAGGCTTATCCGGAGTTGACAAGGTTAATTCAACAGCCAAAGAAAATATCGGGGTGGTCACTATCGAGTTTTTAGAAGGAGTCGACCGCAACAACATCGTTAATGATGTGAAAACTGCCGTCGATGCTATCGACAATTTCCCACAAGACAGCGAGCGTCCGCAAGTGAAGTTACTCGACATGATTGGCAAAGTTATGGATGTAGTCGTTTGGGGTGACACTAGCTATATTGAATTACGTAAAGCAACCAACATTGTTGAGGCGCAACTACTTGCGCATCCAGGCATCACTTTAGTTTCTTTGAGCAATGCGCCAGCATTCCAAATAAGCATTGAGGTTGGGCAAGAAATGCTTAACCGCTACCACCTTAGCTTTGATGAAATCTCTGCGGCCATTCAGCGCAGCTCGGTTGATATTCCTGGAGGCAGTTTGTTTGCCGATTCGGGTGAAATACTCTTACGCGCTAACGGGCAGGCCTACAACAGCAGCGATCTTGAAAAAATAGTTATTCGCAACAACGGCAATGGGGGCGCCTTGTTGCTCAAAGATATTGCAACTATTAAAGACGGGTTCGCCGAAACCGATCAGCTCAACCGTTTCAACGACAAACCGGCCACTATGCTGTCAGTGTTTCGCGTCGGTAATCAAGAAACTTTGGTACTGGCCGATTACGTTAATGAAGCATTGGATAGCGCCAAATCAAAACTACCAGAAGGCATCCGCCTTTCAATTAAGTCTGATGACACCAAGATTCTAAACAGTCGCCTCGATCTAATGCTACGCAACGGCCAGGCCGGACTCATCCTGGTACTAATCGCCCTCGGATTTTTCCTACGCTTTCGAGTAGCACTATGGACGACAATCGGCATCCCAGTTTCTTTTTTGGGTGCGATTTTGCTGATGCCGTGGTTTGACGTTTCTATCAACCTCATCAGCCTATTCGGATTCATCGTGGTGCTTGGCATCGTGGTTGACGATGCGATTGTGGTCGCTGAAAATATTCACGAAAAACGGCGCAACGGCATGGATGGCTTACGTGCTGCGATTGAAGGTGCTCAAGAAATGTCGAAGCCGGTTATCTTTGCGGTGCTCACTACGATTACCGCGTTTGTCCCGATGTTGTTTATGCCGGGTAGCATGGGCAAGTTCGCGCGCAACATTCCATTAATCGTTATTGCTGTGTTGATTTTCTCTATAGTCGAAGCCTTGTTGATTTTACCGGCGCACCTTAAGCACCTACCTAGCGAAATCGATGAAGACAAAACCGGTCTCTGGAGCAAGGTACAAGGCGCCGCAGATAACAGCATCGAATTTATGATAAACAAACTTTACCGCCCAGTACTCGGATGGGCGATGCCAAATCGCTATTTACTAATGGGCATCAGCGTTGCCACTTTAATAGCCACCACCGGCTATGTTTCAAGCGGACGCGTCAACTTCAACTTCTTTCCGCAAATCGAAGCTGATGATGTGATGGTTGACATCCAAATGCCACTCGGTGTGCCCGTTAGCCAAACAGAAACTGCAATATTGCGGGTTGAACGTGCTGCGCAACAACTGCAAGGAGATTTATTCAATTCACAAGGCCAGTCAATCATTAAATCAATCACTACAGCGGTCGGTTCACAGCCGACAAAGTTCAAGCAACAACAAATGGGCGGTGGCGCAGGAGAAAATTCTAGTGGCGCGCACCTAGCCGAAGTACACCTTGAACTACTCGGAGCAGAATTCCGGGAAATAACCGGCAATGAAATCATTGAGCGCTTAACCACGTTAGTCGGCCCTATCGCTGGTGCAGAAAACGTGAGTTACTCAGCTGACTTAATTTCATCACCCGGCGATATTGACCTGCGCATTACCGGCAACAATCTAGATGAAATATTAACGGTGTCAAAGCGACTGCAAAGTGATTTGAAAAAAATTGCCGGTGTGAGAGTTGTAAGCGACACCTATCAACTAGGCAAACGTGAGCTAAAACTGTATTTACTTCCTCAAGGTGAAGCTCTTGGACTGAGCTTAGCATCAGTCGGGCGACAAGTACGTCAAGCCTACTACGGTTCATTGGTTCAATCGTTCCAGCGCAATAGTGATGAAGTAGAAATGTACGTGCGGCTGCCGCGCAATGCGCGCGAATCTCTATATAGCTTAAACAACCTACTAATTAACACCCCGACATCAGCGCGAGTGCCGCTTAGTTACGTCGCCAAAGTAAGCGAAGGGCGCGGCGCGGCACAAATCGATCGTTACTCACGAATGCGTTCCGTTCGCGTGCAAGCGCAAATTGACAAGCGCACCACTTCACCTGATAGTGTACTTGCGAAATTAAACACGGGCAGCATTCCTGAGCTGCACCGCAGCCATCCTGAGATTAAGATCAGCCTAGCTGGGCAGCAAGAAGAGCAAAAAGAGTTCATTGGTTCATTGATGCGCACTAACCTATTAGCGTTGTTAGCCATATTCATTTTGCTCGCAATCCCACTATCTTCTTATATTCAGCCATTAATTATCATGTCGGCTATCCCATTCGGCATGATTGGCGCGATTATGGGGCATGTGATCCTCGGCTATGACCTGTCAATGTTCTCTCTTATAGGAGTAGTCGCATTAAGCGGCATTGTGATTAACGATTCGCTAGTAATGATCGATCTAATCAACCGCATGCGCGCTAGCGGCTCTAGCGTGTACGAGGCGGTAATGCACTCCGGTACTCGCAGATTTCGGGCAATTATGCTTACTACCCTTACTACTTTCCTTGGGTTGACTCCTCTACTGCTTGAAAAGAGCATCCAGGCACGTTTTTTAATCCCAATGGCAATTTCTGTGGCGTTTGGGGTGGTGTTCGCCACACTAATAACTTTGCTGATTGTGCCAAGTTTATACATGATTATTGAAGATTTACGGAATATTCCTGGCAAATTCACAAATAATACTGCCCCTAAAGGGTCATAAAGCCCTGTTTTGTAGATAAACAGCAATGTTCCATCTTATTTGCAATAATTGGGATTTGGTATAAAAGCCTATTAATACTTAAGAGTTTTCTGAAAAAAACCGTAATAATTGCCTAAGAATGCTAGACAGAACCTCAATTGTGTAATACAACTAGGTAATGAGCGTTCGCCAAAGATTCCCCTTGGAGCGTCGTTCGGCGCCTCTTTTGGTGTCTTAACTAACAACTTTTTTCCTTTGACTCAAAATTTTTCAGGAGTACTGAATGTTTCGTAGCATAATTACAACCGCAGCAATCGCAGCTCTAGCAGCTGGTGCATCTGCACAGAGCCAGCTTCCAGCCGGCAATCTTCACCGCTCAGTCGCACCGTCGACAGGCATTTACAAAATGGACACCGGGTTCGAGGCAACTAGTCTTGCATACCGTTCTGGTCCAGATACTATCTACAACAACCGTGATGGTATGACTTACTACTACACAACTTCGTGGACAACGGATGAATACGCTGATGGCGGCTCATTCCCTGCACGTGGTGTTTCAGGAATGGAACAAGTAAATGGTATGACATTCACTTACTGTACCCCAATGGCTGACCCAGGCACTGGTGTTCTAGATACAGAACTACGTTTCTACACAGAAAACGACTCAGCAAACTTCGCTGGTATCGTTGGTTGGGTAGACGCTAACAACCGTAACGAAGCATGTGCTGTCGGTATTGGTGGCCTTCCAGGTGACCAAAATGGTACTGGCTTCGCTTGTTGGGTTGTTGGTCTAGACCTAGCTGGTGGCTATGAGTGCTCTCTTCCACAAGAGTCTGCTACTGGTCTAATGGAAACATGGGGTTGGTCAATGGTTTACCTTGATCCAGCAAACGGTTCAGGTCCTATCCTTGACTCAATCGCAGGTGGCCCAGTTCCGGGTTACGGCGCATTTGACCACTTCCAGTGGTACGATATGTCACAGCCTCTAGGTACTGAAAACCTAGGTGCTTACTGGTTCGGTGGAGGCGCTAAGGTGCAGGGTAGCTGGGACTTATCTCTAGAAGGTAACGTTTCTGACTCAACTGCATACTACGCAGCAAACCCAGGTGCAAACGATTCTGTCGGTTTCACATGTACTAGCGAGATCCGTGCGGGTCAAGCTGCTGGTTGGGCTGTAACAAATGCCGATGGTACTTCTGACTACGCTATGCTTGTTTCAACTGGCTCAGCTGATCTTCCGATCATCGCTGGCGGTTCTGCAACATTGCTAATCAATCACCAATCAATGCCTGCTGGCCCATTCCCAATGGGTACTGCTGGATCAATGGGTGCTAACTTACCTTCAAATATTCCATCGAATATTCATACGCAAGCTGTTGCATACTCAGGTGCTCTTAACCCGGGCAACACTACTGCAGCCTCAAACGGCATGAAGTCTGTAAACTAATTTTTAGTTGACAGAAGACAGCTTAGCTGTCGACTGCCCCTCATCCTTTGGGATGAGGGGCTTTTTTTATGCGCCTGTTGTGTAGAATGTCCCTATGCAAAAGACACACTCTCTACCGATCATAGTACTAGCTGTTTTAGCTTTAGTATTAGGGCATTCAAGCGCAACAGATGTCCAAGACGATAGCTTCTCAGGACAGGTAATTCTTGAGGGCATGATTCATCTCGGAGATAACACTACCCCAGAGTGGGAGGAGGCCGCTGCCGAGCCTGATGGTCTTGGCGAGTATGTTTTTAAATTCAAAGACTCTATCGGAGACAGCGAGCGCGCATTGGCCTTCACCACCCGTGATGCTCATTCAGAATGGGTGGTCAAAATCAACGGCAAGTATGTATGCACGCTAAAACACCGTGGTGAGCCGTCCGAATTTGTAGTGCCTGTGCCAAAGGGGATAATTCGCAAGGGAGTAAACACTTTTACTCTATCAACCGAGAAAAGTGGCGATGATCTTACTTTCGGACGCGTCAAAATATCTGACGAACCCTACTCTGAGGTTTTCGACTTACGGGCCATTAGCGTCAAGTGCGTAGATTCGAACGGCTCCCCACTTGCTTGCCGTATTTCAATCGTAGGCAGCGATGATAGTTTGGCCAAGACACACTTTGCTGACAAATCTCCGTTTCCAACTCGTGATGGCGTGGTTTACACAAACCTTGATGGCATAGCAGAAGTCTTAGTTGAAGCTGGCGATTACACAATCACAGCTTCACACGGACCAGAGTTTAGCATCGATCAAAAAAATATAACCGACAGCGGTGAGATGTCGTACGACTTGAATTTTAATTTAATTCATGAAGTCGATACTACTGGGTGGTTATCTGCTGACACTCACCTGCACACATATACGCATAGTGGTCATGGAGACGCAAGTACCGATGAGCGTATTATCACGCTTGCTGGAGACCATACTGAAATTGCCATTTCAACAGACCATAATAAACAAATAGATTATCGCCCTACGATGAAAAAGCATGGTGTAAAAGACGAATACACACATATTACAGGCAACGAAGTTTCAACCGACTTAGGGCACTTCAATTCATTCCCACTACCCGCAGATGGCGCAATACCTGATGCTAGCATTACTAATTGGGCATTGCTCAACAAAGAAATTCGCGACAAAGGTGCCGAGGTAGTCATTCTTAATCACCCGCGCTGGCCTAGTTTTGTCAAAGGACCGTTTGGCGTGCAAGAATTAAACCAAGAGACCGGCTTGTTTACCTCGGGTATTGACTTGGCCGTCGACGCTATTGAGTTAATAAACAGCGACGACGAGGGCTCGCCATTTGACGTATCAATCAAAGACTGGTTTGCTTTACTCAATGCAGGCAATCACGTAATGGCTGCTGGTTCTTCTGATTCACATGCCGTTTACGTGCCTACTGGCTTGGGTAGAACATGGGTCAAATCAAAGACTGATGTGCCCTCGAAAGCAACACAACGACGCATCGCCGCCAACATTAGAGACGGCCACTCTAGCGCTGCACTTGGTTTGTTCGGCGTGGTTGAGATAAATGGCAAAGGTTCTGGAGAACAGCTCAAGCAGCCCATGTCAGGGTTAAATCTCAGCTTTCGCATCGCACATGCTTCTTGGGCTGATGTCTATCACATCGATGTTTACGTCAACGGCGAAGTCGTGCATCAAATCGAAGTTCCTCCGCATAAAGACATTGCTTTTGACAAAACTTTTAATCACACCCTTGCAGATGTTGAGCAAGATTCATGGGTTGTGTGCGTCGCCTATGGCAAGAGGCCTGGGGCATGGTGGGCAACTGATTTTCCTGAACTGTATTTTGCATCCAACCCGATTTTCATTAAAAAATAATGCGCGATACTCTTAAGCAAGCGTTGTGCTTTGTGGCCATTAGTTGCGGGGTCTCTTTACTCAACGTTCTACTCAATCCTAGCGCGTTGGCAATCAACACTAACTATGCGCCTGTCGCCAGCGACGTCGTTCTTGAGCACGAATTCAATAACATCGACCACCAAGAGCTTAGTAGCTACATTGACATTTTGATGGACGAACAGCCATATGTGATAGTGCTCGACGCACGCAGTAAAGAGGATTATGAATTAGCGCACATTCCTGGTGCACACCTTGCCGATCATTACCACCAACAGCAGTATGTCGAACCGTTGGCAGAGGCCATCCGCATGGTGCCGATTGTTGTGGTTTACTGCAAGGGTGGTGACTGTGAAGACAGCATTTTTTTAGCGCGTGATTTGGTATACAAACATGCCGTACCTCTTGAAAGCCTTTATATTTATGAAGGCGGCATGAATGACTGGAACACTAATGGTTCACCCGTGCAAAGCGGAGGCGTGCGATGAGCAGATTACCTCTCTTAATTCGTTTGGGTGTGGCGACTATCTTGGTCAGCTATGGCTTCGAAAAAATTCAAGACCCCGTCGCCTTCCTTAAAGCAATTCGCGAATACGAAATGTTTCCTAGCGGATGGTATGGCTTGCTGAACTTTTCGGTTTCTGCAATTCCTATTACTGAAATTCTCGCGGCATTGTGCTTAGCAACTGGTTTCTTGCGCCGCGGCGCTGCGGCTGTCACTGCCTTGCTATTGATAGTTTTTAGTAGTGCTATCCTAATACGCAGTTTTGACATAATGGCTGAGACTGGCCAGAAATTCACTGAACTCTCTTTCGACTGCGGTTGCGGTTCGGGTGAGGTAATCATCTTCGAGAAAATATTATTTAACACTGCTTTATTGATTGGCGTAATCCATGCAGGCTTCAGAAATCATGCACCACAGCTTCCATCTAACAACTAGCGACGGCATTCAGCTAGCAGCAAATGAGTGGCGCCCTGATGGGACGCCGTTAATGTCGGTGATGCTCATTCACGGGCAAGGCGAACACATGGGTCGCTACCATTTAGTGGGCGAAGTCTTAGCAGCTAATGGAGTACGCGTAATTGGTGCTGACTTGCGCGGTCACGGAATTTCTGACGGGAAGCGCGGTCATATTAAACATTGGAGCGACTATTTTTCTGACCTAGACGCAGTCGCTGATTTGCTGCCGGCAGAATTCGCCATTCTCGGGCACTCTATGGGCGGGTTGTTGGCTTTGGGGTACGGACTGCGAAACCAGCAACGGGTAACTTCAATTGCAGTTAGTGGTCCACTACTCGGAGTTTCCATCATTCCCGCCGCCTGGAAAGAAGCGCTGTCAGGCGTTTTAAGCGTATTAGCGCCAAGCCTGTCATTCGACAGCGAAATCCCCACGAATGAGCTGTGTAGCGACCCTGAGGCCGTACAGCGCTTTGCTGATGATGCCTTGCGAGTCACCACTGTTACTCCCCGTTGGTATATAGAAATGAAGAAGGAAATAGTTGCCGTGCTTGAGCTTGCGCTCAGCGCTGAAGTTCCTCTCTTTACCCATATAGGAGAAAACGAGACAATTGTTGACCCGAAAATGGCGCAAAAAACGCATGACTTATGGGGCTGCCAAGAGAAATCACTCACTATTTGGCCAAATTGCTGCCACGAATTATTTCAGGAGCCCACGGCAGAAAGCACTATAATTCGAATATTTGGTGAATTGTCAAAAAATAGTAAAAAGTAGTGTCACGTTTTCTACTCTTGCACACTCTATATGGTGAACATAGTTCAACTCTCAAATATATTATTTGAATAACCACCGGCTTCCATTAAAGGGGGAGGTCGGTGGTTGTTTCTATTAAGGCCAGTTATTACTGGAAAGTAGCCTGCAGCATATTCGAAGTGCTGTAAGTACCTAAATTGTCTTGTGCCGCCTGCAACCAAGCAACCATGCCGGTATAACCTAAAGGCACGCGCTTACTGAATTGGGCATGGCCGGTAGCGTCTGCTGTTTTGCCGCCCAAGAAAATCACTGGTGGGTATAAAGCTAAAGTCAAACCCGGAATCATCGGTGTATCGCCAGGGCCGTACATCGTGCCGAAGAATTGAGCGCGAGTGCCCGGTAACATACCACTAAGCGACAACGTAGCCCATCCACCAGAGCGTAAACGGTCAACGGATAAGCGCAAAGCCTTTCCTGCTGAGAGTGCTATTACTGCCCCGTTATTAAGCAAACCACCGGATGCTGCAAGGCCACTGCCGAGAATCAAATCGCGGGCGCCATCGTAATCATGGTCGTAACTTACCACACGTGCTTCACCGGCGCGATCGCCGTCATGTCCGCCATCGTGGCGCCAAATAGTTGAGCCGTCGGCTACTGACAAGGCTTTTACCATTCCGTTATCACGAAGACCATGAGTGTCGGCGCGAGAGGAGAATACAAAGATGTCTTCTAGGCCATCGCCATCGATGTCAGAAGCATCCTTCATGTCTTTGCCTAGCATTTCTTGGTTTTCGTCACCATGAGCACTCCAGAGTTGGTGACCATCATTACTTGCTATTGCCGTAATTTTGCCGTTATCGCCAAAGCCCGCAACGTCTGCGAGGTGAGAACCAACAACGATGTCATCAATGCCATCGCCAGAAATATCGTCCACTAATTTAGTGACGCGTCCCATTTGCTCACCGCTAGTTGCGCCATCGAATCGCCACAGCATCGCACCAGTTTGGGTTGAGTGAGCTTGCAAGTACCCATTGTCGATGCGACCTTGAGTTCCAGCAGTATCAAGCCCTGTTGCGAACTCTTCATAACCATCGCCGTTGACATCTGAAAGCATAATAAAGCTAGAACCAAGCTGGCCAAAGTTTGATGTACCAAAAGCTTCCCATTGCATTGCGCCGCTAATGCCTGATAGCGCACGAATAGCACCATTTTCTACCATGCCGTTGCTTGATTCGCCAGGAACACCAACCAGCATGTCTTGAACGCCATCACCGTCGATGTCGTTTACGAATTTGTAGGACGAACCGTATGCTGAACCATGCGCCGGGCCATAAGCTGACCAAATAATAGTGCCAGGGGCGCCACTTACAACAGTAATCGAACCGTTGTCATAGAGACCATTTGTTGATGCGCCAGGGCTACGTAAGACCACATCGCCAAACAGGTCGCCGTCAACGTCACCGCCAAACGTTATAGCCTCGCCAAGGCGGGCCAAAGAGTCGCCGCCCTCAAGTTGCCACAACTCAGAGCCGTCCGCAGAAGACAGCATGGTAACTACGCCATTAAAGTAATGACCGTTAGTGGAGGCTTCGGGAGATCCGGTGATGACATCTTGCAAACCGTCGCCATCAACGTCGTTCACTACTTTTGAAGCCGCGCCAAGCATTTCGCCATCACGCGTACCTTCTGCAGTCCAAATGTTTATGTAGGTTTGGCCACTGATAAGCTCGACCACACCGTTGCGCGTCAAAGAACCAGTGGATGCCATCGGTTGCGACAGAAGCAAGTCGCCTATTCCGTCACCGTTAGAGTCGCCTATTGCGATAACTGATTTGCCAAGCTCAGCGTAGCTAGATGCACCGTGCTTTTGCCATAAAACTGCGCCGTTTGAACCGGAAACACCTGTAATGCGGCCACAGTTGACCAAGCTGTTGTAGTTAGCGGCGGGCTCAGCCACAACTATGTCATCAATACTGTCGCCGTTGATGTCTCCAGGGTACGAAACATATGCTCCGAAGCGCTGAGAGTCTTGCCAACCTACATATTCCCAGAGGACACTGCCATCCATTGCGGAAAGGGCTGTTACACGGCCCGCACTTGAAAAGTTGTAAACATCAGCCTGAGGGGCAAGAGACAGAAAATCCGTCTTACCATCACCGTTTAAATCGCCGATGCCAACAAGTTCAGTGCCAAGATTGGCGTAATCAGTTGCTCCAATCGCATGCCACATCGCAGATGGGGCTGGGTCTTGAGCAAGAAGCGGTGCGGCAATGAAGGCGCCCGCGAATATATAAAGAAGTTTATTTGACATGGGGTAAGCTTAATTGGGTTTGTCAGCTAAATATACCCCAATAAATGTGGCAATGCCTTATATATAGTGTTAAAAAAGAAAAATGAGCGTCAATCCAACCCGCCGTAAATTCTTGCAAATAGGGGCAGCAGCATGTGCAACATCTGCCATAAACCCATTACTTAAAGGACTTTCTGAAGCAAACCCACCATTTACCAAGGCTAATAGACTTGATTTAGCATTAAATATAGAAATGTGGTTATACAACCTGCCTTTCCCCGAGCGCATCGCTAAAGCTAAAGATTTGGGCTTCAATTTTGTAGAATTTTGGCCGTGGCGAAATAAAAACCTTGGCGCTATTACTGAAGCGTGCAAAAAGCACGGCGTGGCGGTTACCCAATTCACCGCCTGGGGGTTCGTACCAGGAATGAACAACCCCGCAAATCATCAACAATTCGTAGCTGAAATTGAGGCCTCATGCAAAGCGGCCAAGCAGATCGGAGCACCAATGATGACAGTAGTTGCCGGTAATGATCAACCCGGAATGACTCAGGCCGAAATGCACGAGCACGTAATAACTGGACTTAACTTGGTTAAAGGAATTGCTGAAAAATACGAAGTGATGCTTATCGTCGAGCCGATGAATATTCGGCGAGATCATAAAGGGCATTGCCTGTACGGTAGCGTGGATGCCGTCCGCATTTGTCGCGAGGTAAATTCTCCTTGGGTAAAAATCAACTGGGATCTCTACCACATGCAAATATCAGAAGGTGACCTTTGCGGGCACCTAAATGAGGGTTTTGACCAAGTTGGATATATTCAGTTAGCAGATCATCCGGGTCGCCATGAACCTGGTACTGGCGAAATTAATTATTCGCGGGTGTTTACCGAATTAACTAAGTTGGGTTACGACAAACCAGTTGGGGTTGAATGCTCGCCGTCCCTGTCGGCCTCCGAATCGTCGCAAAACATGTTTCGCAATCTAGGTATGATTGAATAAATGTTTATTGAACGCTGCGTTACGAACCTATCCGAAGCAAAGCAAGCAGTCGCCGAAGGCGCTAATCGTCTCGAGTTGTGCAGTGCACTAGAGTTGGACGGCCTAACTGCTAATCGCGAAGAGTTTTTAGATATTAAGCAAAACCTAGAAGTGCCGGTGCGAGTCATGTTGCGCAATAGCCATCCAGGCTTTGACGTAAGCGAGCGAGAGCTAGGCGAATTGCAAGCAGATGCTGACTGGTTTAAATCGCATGGCGCCGATGGCTTTGTATTCGGCTTTGCTGGTTGCGGTGCTATCGACGTTGCGGCAACGCTTAATCTCTTGTCACACTGCGCCCCCCTACCGTGCACATTCCATAAAGCTTTTGACACTTGCTTATCGTTGACAAATTCTCTTGAATCACTGATTGAATGGCGATTCAGCAGTGTTTTGACATCTGGTGGCGCCAAAACTGCTAGTGCAGGAGCAGAAAAACTGGCCTCCTTAGTAGCGCAAGCTGCAGGGCGCATTGAAGTCATAGTTGCCGGCAAAGTTCGGCAAGACAACCTGTTGGCGCTTAATAGTTCTATCAAAGGAAGCCATTATCACTACCGTGTCGAGTAGACATTTTGCATAAAAAAAGAGCGTCTTCGTTAGAAGACGCTCTAAGTGTGTTGGTAGCGGGGACAGGATTCGAACCTGTGACCTCCGGGTTATGAGCCCGACGAGCTGCCAGCTGCTCCACCCCGCGATTGAGGACGCACAGTTTACACATTCCTTGTAAACCGAGCAAGACACAGTTAGCCTATTGTTATGAAATACCTCGCATTACTTTCCCTATTTCTAAGCTTCAGCTGCGCTGGAGTGCAAACTACATCAGACAGCTTTTCCGTCCACGCCGAATCGTTCGTAATCCTTGGCTACGAAATTCCCGGAGAAGACATTACTGCTGCTGAAGCACTGGTCCCGGAAGGAGCTACTATCACTACGATGTACTCTTCGCCAGATGACTGGACTTCCGTGCTAGGATTCCTAAATAATATTATTGGATTCCATGGCACTTACATAAGTGGCACTCTCTAAGCACCGCTTAAAAGCTGACCTCTTCCTTTTAGCCACTGCCACTCTTTGGGGCAGTGGCTTTGTTGCACAACGCGCCGCCATGGAAGACATTGGCCCGCTGTCTTTTACCGGAATCCGATTTTTCTTAGGGTGGCTTTGCTCTACGACCTAGGCCTTACTATTCGAAAAATGGCATGTAGAGCCATTGCTTAATGCAGCACCAGCGATTCTATATAGCGGATTTTTCTCAATAGGCGCGGCCTTCACCCTTCAGGCTTATGCTCAAGTTCATACGCCGGCAAGCGATGCCGCAATCATCATGAGCACTGAGTCAATATTTGCGGCACTATTCGGATTTTTTACTATTAGGCGAAATCCTGAATCAACGCGAATTATTCGGTTGTGCCTTGGTCTTGACCGGTGTCGTCATCTCGCAGCTCAATTGGCAAACTAGGGTCAAATAGCTGCGACGCGCGAAACTCTAACTCTGCGGGCAATGGCCCGGCATCAACCATGTCTACACGGATTTGATTGATGGCGCCTTCTATTTCAGCAGCAACTGCTGCAGACATTGTATCGAGGGCAATAGTCCAGGCTGTAACCGCGGTCGCGTCTGATAACGCAAGTGCAACAATTTGTGACATCGCCTCTTGCACCTGATCGCGAGCTAGCTGCAGTTTAATTAAATACACAGTCAGGTTCGCTTGCGGAGGATTCGTCAGCAGTAAATCTCGCAAGCGCAAAACTGCGTCATCAAAAATAGCTTCGTTCGCTTCATTAAAACCCTCCGACAACAACTGCTCGGCCAACATAGTCGCGTGCAACTGGTCGAGAACAGCTCGATTTTCGACATCTATATTTTCAGTCGGAAAACCGCGCACCAACAGCAAGGCCGTCTTGTAGGCAGTTCGAGGTTGAAGAGCAGCAACGGCTTGTTGCAACAAATTTAAATCGCCACCAATTTGAATTACTAACGCACGGGTATAAGCCTCTGCCAATTCGACGCTCGGTACAAACTCAAGTAGCTTGGCGACAATTGCTGGGCTGCGCTGCTCAACCAAAGCACCCAACAACTGCTTTTGAAGGACGACCTGAGTTTCTTGACTCAAGCGATCAGCGAGCAATTCAAAAACTCCTTCAGCGTTAATGCGTCTCAAAGAATCAATCGACTGGGCACGAACTTGTTTCTCTGAGTCATCAAGCAAGCCAATTACTAGTTTAGAAAGAAACATTGGGTCTGGCGATCTTTCTGCAACATTAGTCATTGACAACAAAGCGGCAGAGCGATGTGAAGCATCAACATTCTTGTCAAAAACCACGGCTTCGAGTATCGGCAGAAACTCAACAGAGGCTTGGCGTCCGGTGCAAACGTATATTTTTTCTAAAATAGCAGGGTCGAACTCTTGGCTGAACCCGCGTTGCAGAAGTAGGTCTACCTGAGACTGCTTAACGTCTTGCGGACGGCTACTTAAAGTACTAAATCCCGTCCATAGTGCTAATCGTGTAGTGTTCTCAACTGGGTTTCCTGCTGGCTGTTCATCAACCGTTGCATAGCAGCTATCTATCGAGCGCAATAATGCTTGCCATGCGAAATCGTTTGGTACTATAAAAGCCAGTTGGCGTGATGCTTCTGTTGCTTCAACCGGTTTGCCTTGCTCTATAGCTTTAACTAATAAGTTTAGTGCCTCGCGGCCCTCGACGAAACGAGTGGCTTGTTGCAACAACAATACTCGCAACTGCAAATCACGTTCAATTTCTACTGCAGTGATATAAGCTGATGTCGCTAATGCCAAGTCGAGCTGCTCAAGTGAATCAACGTCAAGGTTTGCCAAGCTATTGAACGCGAGTTCGCGAACGGCGCGGCGTTGGTGCTGCATTGCAAAACTAATGACCGGTAGGCTTGGGTTTTGGCCAAGGCGCTGCTGCCACTGTTGTTCTTGCTGTTGCCACTGTTGTTGCAAAACCGTTTCGAGCCAAACTTCTCTACCATCACTCGATGCGGACTCGTACCACACATCGAAAGCATCACTGTCGGCGAATTCGCGACCACATATTTGCGCTAAGGCTGAGCGTGACACCGCGGCAAATTGCCGCGAGTCTAATAACACTACCAAGCGGTTTAATAGTTCGGGGTTGGTTGACCCCAGTTCGCCAGACAACCGAATAGCAGCAATAATTTCACTGTTGTTCTCTGGCTGGGCCAACAATGTAGCCTCAAGAAGTCTGCTTGGCAATACAGGCCAATCGGCATTCAATTGACGAAGTTCGGCACGCAATTCTGACGCAGCATTAGTCGAACTAGCCTTGTCGAGCAACTCGACGAGATGCTGTTCATGGCTAGACACTGGCGTCGGCTCAATAATATCTTGGGACAACGCGCAGAGCGAAAGGATGGCAATGCTTAGCACGTCACTAGTTTATATAAAAATCAATGGCATGTTGAAGAGAATCGGCAATAGATATTGAACTATCGATCTGATGCTTAGAACACTTTAGATACCAACCACGTCGGCGCTCATCTAACATGCAGACTTCCTCGGCTAGCGATACCTCGGTCAAAGGAACGCGCGGATTCAGTTTTTGCCGCTCAATCAAAGTCTCTGTATCACACTTTAGCCATAAAACATTGAGGCATTGCTGCAGTAGGTCTCGCCCATCGCTTGTCTCTACGACGCCCCCGCCAGTGGCAATAACACAATTAGGAGCTTGCAAGGCAGCAGCAAGCATTTCAACTTCGCAGTCACGGAATGACTTGGGATCTGTTCTAAGCCACTCAGAGATATCGCGTTGATACTGCTGCTCTAACAAAGAATCTGTGTCCAAAAACTGCAACTGCAATTCAGCCGCCAAGCTCTCACCTAAACTTGACTTGCCCGCCCCACGCATGCCGATTAGCACTAATGGTGGCTTTGCATTAAACAACTCGAATTGAGCCTGAAATTGCTCGACCAACATTTCAACTCCGGTGACAATTGTTGCTCCGGCAGCATCGGCCTTTAACAGCCACTCAGTTTCTGCAGGGCGATAAACCATATCTAAAGCAAGACTGCCGTTTGGAAGATTCATATTTGGCAAAATGCAACCTGGCTGCTGCTCACTTCCTAGAGTTGTAGCTTGAATAAAAGCATCATATTCATCGAGCGAGATGTCGTCCAAAGAATAGTTCGGGCACTGCCAATCAGCACTCAAATGAGGGCGCCGCGCCGCAACTGCAACCTCAACGCCATTCTGTAAAGCAAACTGAACCACCGACTGCGCTGCGCCACCATTACCCAAGACTAATAATTTATGTTCTGGAGTAAATGAATGATTAGCCAATGCCTGCAAGGCGCCTACGCCATCGGTTGAAAAAGCATGATAGCTTTCGCCACTTGCTAGCAAAAAATTTGCTGCGCCAAAGCCGCTAGCCACCAAAGCGAATTGTTCTGCCCATTTTTTATGAGGCGTGGTAACTGAAAGGGCGCGAAATTGACAAGCAGTAATGATCTCTTCGAACCGTGAGGGATCAGCAACAGGCAATGGTAAATATGCGAATTGCTGATCAGGTTGCGATTCTGCCATAGCGGCGTGCCACAGCTGAGGGCTTTGCGAGCTAAGCACATGCTTGTCACCCACAACGCCGCAAAGTGCTGTTTGTGGCCCGATGCCACTGGCGAAACGCTCAACAGCAGTTGGCAAGTCGAACTGCCCTACCGCTGTTTGCAATTGAGGAAGACATACGTACATGAACGGTGCTTCGTTAATCAATGACACTATGCGACTAAACTGCGATGCTGCCCCTTGAGCAAAGCATAAATCAATATCTGCATAAAGTTCAAAATCTTCGACGCAGTCGCACCATTGCACCATTTTGCACAAATCTTGATTGCGCCGCGCAGCAATAAGTTTAGCGGCAATCGCTGGCAAATCGTAATCGCTTTGCGCGTCGTGCGCGTGCCAAGAATGAACAACTTGGAACTTTTGCAAAGACTCTGGTAGTTCACTATCGATTGGCCAGTCAACATACACACGAGGACCTGGCTCTACAGAATAATCTTGCTGCGGAGCAGCGCGGTTGCACAAAATAAAATTGAATTGTGAATAACCAGCAATAATTGAATTTAATTCAAGCTGTTTAGGCGCATTGTCAAGACGTAATTCAATAGTGCCTACCACCAAGATTAGTGAGTCGAGCTGTTGGCGTAAGCTAAATTCGTTTTCTACAAAAAGAGATAATGCTAGCTGTGGACACAACTCTGTTTGTAAGTAGCTACTCACCATGCTCATCAACTAAAGCTTGCAGGTTCAACAACAAACCGGAATAACGCTGACGCTGTTCATCATCAAGACTTTCTAGATGCGCAGCAATAGTCTTTACATCACCCCGTGCAACTGGACCGGTAAGCGAGGCCATTGGCCCGATAGTTGCTGCAGTAGCAACTGCTCGCTCTGCCATTTTAGAAACCACTTCAAGACTAGCTTCACCCAAGGATGGCTCAAGTAGTTGCTGTGCCCAAGCCATTAATGCCGTCACATGATTGCTTGCCAACGACAAAGCCAAGTGATATTGGCGGCGGTCTACTGAACGGTCGAGGTCGATCATTTGGGACTGCCATTTTGCCACTAACTCAAACGACATTTGCCTAGCCTGCTCGTCATTTGCTAGGCAACTGACATAACATTGTTTCAACTGTTCAATGTCATCGCTCGGATTAACAAATTGAATAATTGGGTGCAAAGCAGCCGTGGACGCTTTCGCATCAGACAAAGGGCCAAGAACTTCAAGCGAGTGCATGCCGCTCAAGTGAACGATGAATTTCCCGGCGCAATCGTTGGCTGCCAAATACTCAAGTACCGCATCCTCGAGATTATCGTCAGGGACAGCAAATATCACGGTGTTTGCGTCAGCACACAATTGGTCGCCTGCAACAGTATGCGCAAGACTAAGCGCTGATCCTGCTCGTCCGCGACCAATGATGTTAACTTTTGCCATTACACCGACTTTGGTAAACCAAGCACGCGCCCAGGAATGATTTGAGTTAACAAGACTTGCTTACATATCGAATTAACATTTAAAGCACACTCGGAAGCCTCTCTTTTGTCTTCGAATGCGGCAAACATTGTTGAACCGCTACCACTCATGCAGAAATCGCCATGCGTAGACAACTGCGCTGCAAATTCATTTAACTTAGGTTGAACAACCACTGCTGGTTCGAACAAATGATTTGGGCCTGGCTTTGAACTGAGCTTAGCCTCAATAACTTGAGCGCCAATAAAATCTGGTGCGTTTAATTCAGCAAAGACGGCCGACGTTTCAATGCTGAAGTCGGGTATTGCCAAGACAACCTGGTAAGCCGGTAACTTGATGTCGGAGACGAAAATATCACCGCGTCCGGCCATAAGTGCTGGACTATTCTGTTGTATAAAAAACGGAACATCTGCACCAAGAATGGAAGCTATGTGCTCGATAGCTGAATCTGATAGTTGATTGCTTGCATGCTCTTGCAGCAACATTAATGCTGCGGCAGCGTTAGAGGATGCTCCTCCGAGCCCAGCTTGGGATGGTATGTTTTTTTCTACACTCCAGGCAATTGCAGGAGCAACTCCTCCGCTCTCACGCCATATCTTTTCGGCACGCAAAATCAGATTGCGTGGATCTAAAGGAAAGTGTTCGCTTTGCGTCGAAGCTGATAGCAATTGTATGCACGATTTTGGCGCGTCCAACATCACCTCTGCAATTACCCTATCAGCCAAATCTAACGCTGCAAAGCTGCTTAATAGCTCGTGAAAACCATCGCTGCGTTTTCCGACTACCTGCAAATGCCAATTGATTTTGGCAGGCGCATCGACGAAAAAAGATGGCAAACTCATTTAACTTTACAATAGTTGATTATCTAGAAGGTGCACTCCACCTACCTCTGCAGCGATGATAGCACGGGCAGGCACTCGAACCTCATTTTTTAGTTCAGCAAAAGTTCTATCATCAACAATAGCGCAATATCGCAGGCATATCTCCGAAGAGTCAAGTGTACTCATCATTTTTTGAACCAACACGCTCGCGTCAACTACGCCACTCTCGAATTGTTGGGAACCGGCGCGCAAGGCTTGCGGTAATGACAAAGCTGCATGGCGAGCAGCTGTTGACAGTCGAACATTGCGACTAGACACTGCCAGACCATCAGCGTCACGGACCAACCGACAGCCGACGATTTCTACAGGCAATGCAAAGTCATCCACAAGCTGCTTAACTAAACAAAGCTGCTGAGCGTCTTTCTCGCCAAAATAGGCATGGCTCGGATTAACCTGCTTCAATAAACGATGGACTACGGTCAGCATTCCATCAAAATGGCCTGGACGCGCTTCTCCTTCAAAAAACTGTGCGGCTGGTCCGGCAACTATCTGTTTTACGTTATCGCCTTCAGGATATAAATCAGCGTATTGAGGTAAGTACACAGCGTCAACACCCAGTTCTAGCAACACGTTAATGTCATTGGGCAAAGTGTTAGGATATTTCTGTAAGTCAGATGAGTTATCGAATTGCAGTGGGTTAACAAAAATTGAAACAATCACACAATCATTAGCTGCTGTTGCCTGCTTTATTAGCGAAACGTGCCCAACGTGCAGGGCGCCCATCGTAGGCACAAACCCTACGTTATCGCCACGCAAAAACTCTGAAAGTTGTTGCTTAGATTTTAGCTGTAACATTGGCACAGTATTCGGGCAGAAATTCCGACAATGGGCGCAGCACAAATTCGCGTTGATGCATTCGAGGATGAGGGATTGCTAAGTCGTCAGTGTCATGGCTTTCGTCACCAAATAACAGAATATCTATATCAATAGTGCGAGGATGGTTTAGGCCAAGGCGTTGGCGTTTGCCTTGTTTTTCTATTTCTCGAATGCACTTAAGTAGTTGGTATGCTGTATTGGAATACTCACACTCGATAACAGCATTTAAGTAGTCTGGCTGCTTGGGGCCTCCAATCGGTGCGGTTTCGATAATAGTGCTTAGTCGTAAATTGCTGACATCTTTCAGTTCGCTTAAAGCAGTAACCGCAGACTGAAGGTTTGTAGCGCGGTCTCCGAGATTTGAACCGATAGATAGGTAAACGGCGGTCATTAGTTACTGCGACGCGATGGCAAAAACTGCGTCAAAATCGGTACCAAGGTGTAGCAAAAGGAAAAGATAAACAAGCATGCTTCAGGCTCAAGGAACATAAACCCGAACATAAAGATAAACTTCGCCAAGGTCGCGACTGGTTTCTTTGACCGAGTCATCCATGCGAAAAAGTGTGGGAATGGAACACGAGACACCATCAAGACGCCCATGACAATTAGAATAAATGGCATCGAATAGAGCAGCCATTCTCGAACAAATAAAATCGTAGTTTCGCTAACGTCAAAGAATTTAATGTCTGCAATGCCAAAATACAACAGCGCCATAGAAATTGGCATGCCAGCTGCGCCTGGTGAAGGCAAACCGACAAAGCGAACATTCTCTTGCTGCAAATCGTCTTCTTCATGATCGACGTTGAAGCGCGCCAAACGCAGGACAGCACATGCCGAATAAACAACTGGTGCCACCATCAACAACCGCGGATGCAAATTCAAAGCAAATGTAGTGCTGAACATGTGCCACATACTAAACGCCAAAACCCCGGGGGCGACCCCGAAAGTAACAGCATCGGCGAGTGAATCTAATTGCGCACCTAGGGGACTTGCCGTGCCAGTTAAGCGCGCAATTTTGCCATCGACGCCATCGAGAAATTCTGCTAAAACCAGCCAAAGTGCTGCTTGGTATAACTTGTCAGGGTTATTTTCGACTATCCCGACAATACAAAGCAGTATTGCGCCAACCCCACAAGCTAGGTTGCCGAGGGTGATTAGGTTTTGCGGAGCCAAAACTTGAGAAGAGCGAGGGTGCATATTCACGGATAATATCCTATCCTAGTGGCTCGTTCCTCGTAACACCTAACATGTACTCAATAATCTCACGCCTTTACTTAGCAGTAGCCTTCAGTGCTACACTCGCCGCCCCAGCTGTTGCCCAGCAGCTTGATTCTCTTACTGGCTTAAGCCCTAGCGACCCTGTGGTTGACGCTATTTACTCAATCACCGACGCCGACCTACAAGTAATGGATGTCCTCGACGAACTCTCTAATGGCATCGGCCCTCGTCTAACTTCATCTAAGAATTTGACCGAGGCTTGCAATTGGGCCCAAGGAAAATTCGATTCCTTCGGACTAAGCAACTCACGTCTTGAGCAATGGGGTACTTTCCCAGTAGGATTCGACCGTCGTTTGAGCGTTGGTGCTATGACTTCTCCTCGTAAACTCGAGTTGTCGTTTAATACCAACTCCTGGACGCCAGGTACTGACGGCCATGTTGTCGGCCCCGGAATTATTGCTCCGAAGACCGAAGAAGAGCTTCAGGCACTGCAGGGCAATTTGTCAAACGCCTGGGTGTTAGCCTCAACAACTAAATACACGCCCCGCTTCACGAACCTCAAAGGAGATAGTCTCAGAGACCGTTTTGGCGCAATGTGTGTTGCAGAAGGTTATGCCGGGGTGATAAAGCCAAGCGGCAAGTCCGGATTACTACTCACACGCGGACGCTACAAAATCGACGCCGATGATTTACCAAGCCGCACACAAATAACTTTGCTGCGTGACCAGTTCTCAGAAATTTACCAACTCGCCACCGAAGGCACTGCCGTGCAACTTGAATTTGACATAGATCAAACTTTCACAGCCGGCCCAATTCCTCTTTACAACGTGCTTGCTGAAATTCCCGGAACTGATCTTGCTAACGAAATCGTGATAGTTGGCGGCCACATTGACTCTTGGGACGGCGCGCGCGGCGCACAAGATAATGGCACTGGCACATCAACTACTCTTGAAGCCGCACGGGTCTTAAAGAAAACAATTGATGAATTAGGTGTGCAGCCACGGCGCACAATTCGCTTCATGTTGTGGTCTGGTGAAGAACAAGGCCTGCTTGGATCGCGAGCATATATCGAGCAGCATCCTGCAGAAAATGAAATAATTTCTGCTGTTTTAGTGCATGATGGCGGCACTAACACTTGTTCAGGCATTCAAGTGACTCCCGACCTAAGTCCTTTATTTGAAGAGGCTTTTGGCCCTGTCATCGAGCACACTGCAAACATCGAAGATGAAGATTTGCGCTTTCGCTTGGTACCCGTAAAGCGTTTGCCACGCGGTGTTGGTTCCGACCACGACTCTTACCTTAGCGCTGGTGTTCCCGGATTTTTCTGGGAGCAAAACGGTAATGCCAACTACACCTACATTCACCATACGCAGTACGACACGATTGACGAAGTTGTGCCTGAATACCAATTGGCGTCGGTGAGGGTAATTGCCTCCTCAGCTTGGCGTATTGCAAACATGAACCAAGCCCTACCACGAGATGGCCTGAATAATAATTCAGGAGGAAAAAGATCTCGAAAACGACACGCTTTAGGAGTTTACCTTGGCGAAGCAATGGCAATCGACGACTTAGTCAAGGGCGGCCTCGCTGAGCAAGCCGGAGTCAAAGTCGGAGACGTTCTCGTTAGCGTCGGTGGTGTAAAAATAGAAAGTCTAGACGCTCTAAGAAAAGTACTGGCCAACGGCGAAGTTCAACGCGTTGTCATCTGGACACACGCTGGCAAAGAAATGACGGCCACTTTCGATTGGAAATAATCTAAAGTTCTAAAAACCAATTAAGCGCCTGGCGCTGCATGGCCAGTGAATTCAACATACTGCTTATAGCCGCCGTGGTAGGTCTTGGCGCTGCCGCCATCGATTTCTAAAACGTTAGTTGCTAGAGCTTCTAAAAAGTGGCGGTCGTGGCTAACGAAAACGATCGTACCTTCATATTTTGCAAGAGCCTCAAGTAGAGTTTGCTTAGACTCGATGTCGAGGTGGTTGGTAGGTTCGTCGAGAATTAGTACATTAGGCGGCTTAAACAGCATTCTAGCCAAAACTAGTCGTGCCTTTTCACCGCCTGACAAAACTCGGGTGACCTTGTCCATATCATTAGGGTCGAATCCGAAACATGCCAAACACGTGCGCAAGGTACCGATACTCTCTCCGGGGAATTCGGTGGCCATAGTGTCAAACACTGTTTGCTTTGGATGCAACAACTCGGTGGTGTGCTGAGCGAAATAGCCAATTCGTTGTGAGGCGCCTAATTTACACACTCCACTGTCAGCTCCTAGCTCACCCATCATTATTTTTAAGAGTGTCGATTTGCCAGCACCGTTTATTCCCAGAAATGCCCATCTCTCGAGGCGGCGAACATGCAAATCAAGGTTGGAGTAAACAATGAGATCACCAAAACTTTTGCTAATTCCTTCAGCTACAAAAATGTCGTTACCTGAGCGCGGCGGCGCCGGGATGTTGAACACCAATTTCTGGCGACGCGAACGTGGTGGCTCGATGATATCTAGTTTGTCGAGACGCTTTAAACGCGACTGTGCTTGCGATGAAGAGTGTGCTTTGGCACGAAAAGAATCAATCCACTTCAATTCGCGTTCGACGTGAGCTTGCTGGCGCTCGAATGCTGCTTGACGCTGCGAATCTTCGAGCTCACGTTGCGCTAGGTAAAAATCATAATCTCCTGGGAAAACTCGTAACTTACCCTGATCAATTTCTACGATTTTGTCGACCACCCTATTCATAAACTCGTGGTCGTGACAGGTCATCACTACTGTTCCTTTGTAATCGCGGATAAACCCCTCGAGCCACAAGATAGATTCGATATCGAGGTGGTTAGTGGGCTCGTCAAGCAGCAACAAATCTGGCTGCTGGATTAGAATGCCCGCCAAAGCTACACGCATCTTCCATCCACCGGATAAAACGCCGACTTCGCT
>Ga0233427_10000995_pt1 | contig 32718 bp, 26 predicted proteins | sample SI_118_April2016_5_FD_179885 | JGI IMG/M metagenome (GOLD analysis project Ga0233427, IMG submission 179885) | Seawater microbial communities from Saanich Inlet, British Columbia, Canada - SI_118_April2016_100_MG | ecosystem: Environmental > Aquatic > Marine > Inlet | place: Canada: British...
AAAATGATACATCGTTTCCTTTTACTACATATGGTAGATCAATGTAATTGGTAGATTCATTTGCCAGTTCTTCAATTTTTTTCCCACATGGTGAAGCAAATCCTAATGACCGTCCAAACTGATCTAAAAGTTGGCCCAAAGTTATATCCAAAGTTTCACCAAATACTCGCCATCGTCCTGAAGAGAATGCAAGAATCATTGTATGTCCACCTGAAACAAGAAGAACCAATGGATTTTTTGCTCCGGTTAGAAGCTTGCCTAATTCTATATGTCCAATTGCATGGTTTACCGGATAAATTGGAATATCATAATATGATGAAAGTGAACGTGCTACAACAGCGCCAACTCTTAAACAAGGTCCAAGGCCAGGACCACCAGCATATGCAATCATATCAAGATCATTAATTTTGATTTTTGCTTCATCGAGACATTGTTTTAAAACAAAAGAGCTGTTTTCGATATGATGACGTGATGCTTCTCGAGGATGTATTCCTTCTCCCTCAGGAGGTTTGTAGATTTTTCTTACATCTGACAAGATTTTTCCGTTTTTTTGTTTTTTTTCAATTACAGCACATGAGAAAGTATGTGCTGTGCTTTCAATTCCTAAACAAATCATACTAACCTCTACTTAATGTTGATACAATTTTTATTATATCGCCATTTTTGAGTTTATGATCAGCACCAATACGTTGTTTTGTTTTTGCGTCAATAGCATGTAAAAATCCATTGCCAATATCTTGATGGATTGTAAATGCTAATTGTTTTGCTGTGGAACCATTTTTCAGTAATCGTGCATCAGGTAGAACTTGTCCTTGTTTGTTAGTTAGTTTGGTTTCATCTTCAACAGGATAAACAATAATCATATCTAGAATATCAAAGATTATTGAATTTAGTATTTTTTGAACACCAGTGGTTTGAATTTTTGTTAGAACATTTTTTGCAAGATGTAATGCATTATTTTGTTGTTCAGATAATTGAGTATCAGTTTTTCCTGTAAAGTTATCATCGCCAGGTACATAATCAATTAATTTAGCTTTTGTAGCCTTTTTCAATAAAAGTTCAGTTTCAGCGCTAGAAGGAATTACTGTGAATGTGTCAGATATTTTTTCAAGAATTTCGAGATTATCACACAAGTCTGCTTTGTTAGCTGCAATGAGTAATGGTTTTGCTTTTTTTCGTAGGGATTTTAGGAACGCTATAATATCATTTTCTGACCAATCTTGTGGTTTTTTTGTTTTCAATGACATCGATATTAAAACTGCATCAACTTGAGATTCCAAAATTCCCAATCCAGTAAATCTATTTGTAATCCCATCAGTAATTTTTGTACGTTTTTGATCTATTTCTTTAACAAGTTTTGGCCATTCTCTATCAAGAATTTGTTTAAACCATAAATCAAATTCTTCTTCAACAAATTTTATATCTTCTAATGGATTATGTGTTCCAACATTTACTGGTTGTCCTTGAATATCAGTTGAACCAGAAATGTCAACTACATGAATTAATGCATCTGCTTTCATAGCATCAGTAAGAAATTGATTTCCTAATCCTTTACCTTCATGTGCACCTGGAACTAAACCTGCAACATCAATTAATTTTACAGGAACAAATCTAGTACCATCATGACATAATTCATTTTCACATCTATTATCCAAATTTTTACATTCACAATTAATTTTCAAATAGCAAACTCCAACATTTGGTTCAATTGTAGTAAATGGGAAATTTCCACTTTGTACAATTGTTTCTGTTGCGGCTGAGAAAAAAGTTGATTTTCCAACATTAGCCTTGCCAAGTAAACCAATTTGCATATGGAGATAGTTTTTATTTGATCATATTAGTATTGCAGAAATTCATTAATCATGGATACAAAAAGGAAATATGTGAATCTAGTAATTACAGGAAATCCAGGTGTAGGTAAACATACAATCGCAGAGTTATTCCTAAAGTACGATACTTCGTATCAGATATTAGATATTAACAAATTTGCAATTGAGAATGGTTTTGGAGAGAAAAATGATGATGGTATTGAAGTTGACACTACAAGATTAAAAAACGAAATTCAAAAATTGAATTTAGATAAATTATTAATTGTAGGACATTTAGCTCCATACGTTCTTGATGAATCAGATATTGATTTAGCAATTATTTTGAGGAGAAATCCTTATACTCTTATAGAAATTTACAAAGAAAGAAATTATCAAGATCCAAAAATAAAACAAAACGCAGGTAGTGAGATATTAGGTGTAATTGCAAATGATTCAATTACATCATTTGGAAAAGAGAAATCTTTTGAAATTGATGTAACAAATAAAACACCAGATGAAATTTTGGAGAAAATTAACAGTATAATTAACAATCAGAAAGGTGGGGATATAGTAGACTGGTTAAGATTAGTTGAAGAGAAAAATGAAATTGGTAAATTTTTTGATTACTAATTTAATATAATCCCCATTAATTATACTAAGAATTGTTTGAGATAAAATATAGTGACTTAGCAGGTAGAATAGGTATTCTTCATACAAATCATGGAAAGATTGAGACCCCATCTTTTGTTCCAGTAATACATCCAGTCAAACAATCAATACCTGCAAAGAAAATTAAAGAAATTGGATTTGATGTTGTAATTACAAATGCATACATCACAATGAAAAGATTGGAAGATAAAGCAAGAAAAGATGGAATTCATAAAATTATAAAATATGATAGCTCGATAATGACTGATTCTGGCGGATATCAAGTTTTAGAGTATGGCGAAGTAGATGTAAAACCACCAGCCATGGCAAAATTTGAAATGGATATAATGACTGATTTCGCCATACCACTAGACAAACCAACTGGGTTTGGATTATCAAAGAAACAAGCAAGGGAATATGTCGACCATACATTAAGAGTTTGTAAAACAACAATAAAAAATAAAAAAGATAATGGACAGATTTGGATTGGTCCTATTCAAGGAAGTGAACATCCAGAATTAGTAAAAAGATCAACAAACGAATTAATCAAAATGGGATATAAGATGCTCGCATTAGGAAGTCCAGTTGAATTTATGGAATCATATGAATACAGATTATTAGCAGAAATGATTATTGCTGCTAAGAAAAATATACCAACTTCAATTCCTTTACATCTTTTTGGTGCAGGACATCCTTTGACAATTCCTTTAGCAGTTGCATTAGGTTGTGACACATTTGATTCTGCATCATACATGCTTTATGCAAAACATGATAGAGTGATTACAGATGATGGAACAAGAAGATTAGATGAATTAGAGTATTTCCCATTTGATTGTGAAGTATCCTCAAGATACAAGCCTAAAGAATTACTTGGTATGAAAAAAGAAGAACGAATAGACCAGATTGCACTTTTTAATTTGTACTCAATAAAGGCTGAGGTTGACAGAGTCAAACAAGCAATACGAGAAGGACGATTATGGGAATATACAATGAAAAAGGCAAGAGCACATCCAAAATTATTCGAAACAATTGATGTAATTTTGAATAACACAAAATTCTTACAAGACGGAACTCCAAAATTCAAAGAAAAAGCAATCTTCCTATTTGGACCTGAAGATCAGTATAGACCAGAAATAAGGAGATACCACGAATATGTAAGAAAATTTAGAACAAAAAAGAAAGTAGTCGTGATTACTAAAGACCCAACAATAAAGCCAGTCTTTTCATCACATGAATATAAAAAATTACGAAGAAAATTCAAAGACCCAGATTTAATACAGTTTTGTAATTATAACCCATTTTTAGGAATAATTCCAATTGAGATATCTGATATTTTTCCAGCGTCACATTACGTGATGACTAGAAAAGAATTTGAGCCTGAGAAATTTCCTATATTTTTACAGGTTTGGACTGATTTTTTCAGCAAAAATAAATTTGATTTGGTTTATCTTCCAAAAAATGATTTATTTTTACAATACTTTAAGAAATTCATTCCAAAAGGAATAACAAAAAAACAGATTACTGAATAATTTATCTATGTGAAATAGAGAAATAATTCATGATTAGAGTTTTCCTTTCAAGTATTGTATGTTTAGTAATTTTTACATCAATTACAAATATTGAAGCGCAAGAAGAAATTCTTCCACTAAAAGGAGAGAATGTTAAAGATTGGCATGCAATTGCTGCAGCATTGATTTCAAATGGAAGATATGAAGAAGCAATCTCATATTATGATCATATTTTAGAAATTAATCCAGATGATCAAAAGGCATTATTAAACAAGGGTTCAGTTTTAATTGAATTAAATAGAATTGAAGAAGCAATAAAATATTATGATAGAATTTTAGAAATTAATCCAAATAATGTAAAAGCATTAGCAAGCAAAGGAATTGCGTTTGCACATTTACAGGAATATGGAGATGCATTAATTATGATTGATAAGGCATTATTGCTTGATCCAAGTAATGAAATTGTTAAAGGTAAAAAAGCAAATTTTTTGAGCGGTGTACCTACAATTCCTGCACATGATTCAGTTTATGAAATTAAATTCAGAATTACTGTGAGAGATTCATCTGGATCTTTGATATCAGTTTCAGAATCAACTAATACAAGATATTTACCATATGAGATTACTGATGAAGTCTTTGCAAAAGGTTTCGATATGATAGATACAGTGATGATTGATGGAACATTGCATGAAAAAGTGAAAAAATTTGAAAATGGAATCACAATTGATGATAGAACTGGAATGTTTAGTATAACAACAACATTAGATGGTTACGTTATAGATATTTTTCAGGCATTCACCCCAATGATAATTATTGAAAAAGATGATGTCGCAACAATAGAATGGACTATTTTAAAGAAGATTACTTAGGTTTTTTTGAGAAAAACATCGCAACGCCTATGGAAAAAAATACCAGTGTCGGGACAAATCGATAAGGAAGAATTTCGTAAAAGTATGTAAACATAATTAGAATAGGACTGAAGATTATTGTTCCTGCCAAGAGTGAATGGATGACATCAGTATTAGGATTATTCTTAGATAATATGTACAACCCAACAGTTACTGGTAATAGCATAATTGTGAATAAAATGTCATATCTAAATTGCATTGCAGTATCTGCAAATCCAAGGAAAAATCTCGAGTATTCAATTTCAATAACATCAGTATAAACTGATTTACCGAAAAATATTATTAAAAATGCAATTAATATTATGCCCAGATAGGACGCAAATACAAAGTATTTTTTCTTAGTTTTAATTTCACTGCGATAAGTAGAATATAATGTCATAAGGAAAAATGGGGCAGCGTATGCTTTTGTAAATATAGATAAGATATAGAAGAATGGAGAGAGTACCCATTTCTTTCTAACTGCATAAAGAGAGATTATGTAAAATAATACCCAGAAATTTTCATAGACAGCAATAGTATCAAAAGTCAAGAAGATGTGACTTTGTAAGAGAACTAGCATGGAAATTATTCCAGCGAATCTTTTACCCGTTAATTGTACAGTTAACAGATATGTGAAAAAAACAACTAAAATGCTAGCAAGAAATGGCAAGATTTTGATATTTTGGAAAATTTTCACAGATGCGTCCAATAATACCAGTCGGACATGACGATCTAATTGTTCATCAATATACGGATTAGGGATTTTACTTTCTCCACCAGGCCAATATTCTAACGCCTCTTCCAATATGATATAGTCAGCCCACTGTTCTCTTTCATCCAAGAATAGTTCAGGAGTACTAAACCCCACATACGTTCCTAGTATTATTATTAAAATTATTACTGAGATTTTTTTGGAAATTTCAAATTGCCTTATTTGGTCAATTTTGGTACCAATAAATGGAATTTTGTTTTTGTAGTATGCAAAACCAATTGCAAAGATTACAATATTACCACATATTATAAGATAAGCTTGGTGACCAATCTCAAATTGTGATTCAAGTTTATCTGGATAGTTTCCAAATGAATGATGATATAGTGCTGGAAAAATGATTGCAGCCAGTGTCATTAATACAACAACAAGTGTGATTAAAAAAGTGATTTTTGAGATTGTTGTTCTTGTTTTTTGCATGTGTGTGATCTTAGAATCTGGTAATTAAATTAAATAAAATAAGAAAAAGAGGTTTTGTGAAAACGTACCTATAAGGCGGCGTCTTCAGCCCAGCCCTTGATGAATATTCCGTTCTTGTGAAGTGGAACTGGTTGACCAGCTGTGTAATTCATTGGTCTCATCCAGAAAATGGATTTTGTTGGACAAACTCCAATACATGCACCGTCTGAGATGCATCTTTCAGGATAGAAGACAAATGCTTTACCACGTTTCCAACCTTCAACAGGTTTTACACGGAGTACATCCGGACCAAGAGTTGTACAGATTTCTACACATAGTGCACATCCGATACATCTTTGTTCGTCAATGTCTGGAAGTATTGCTATTGGCATTTTCTTTCATTCTGTTTAGTGTATTTCACTATTTAAACCATGAAGTAGATCGTTAACACCGTTATGAATTAGATCGATAAAATAAAAACAAAAGAAAACGATTAATGAAAAATTACTTTCTCATTGCATCGATTTGGCCAGATGTTACCCAATCCAATAATTCTGCGGATGAAGGATTAAGTTCTGGTTTTTTTGCCATAAGATTTGCTACCCACATCCAGTTAATTTGATTTAATAGGACTTTGTTTGCTTCGTCGCCTGCGCGTACTTTAGCAACCATAGCTGAGTCTTGTGTGGCTTCCCATTCTGCATAGGTTCTTCCCATAATTGATCAAAAGTTAGGTTCCACTAATTAAAGCTATTGCCTATTGTATATACTGAGGAATATTAGAAATGATAAGACTATAAACCAGAGATCAAAAACTTCATGAATGGACATTAGAGTTTTAGGTGCAGCTGGTGAGGTAGGGCGATCAGCTTTTCAAGTTAATTGTAATGGAACAAATTTTTTGTTAGATTATGGAGTAATGTTTGGAAAACCAAGGGGTGCACCACCTACATACCCACTTCATGTAAAACCACGAGATATTGATTCAGTGATAATTACTCATGCACACTTAGACCATTCAGGATGTGTTCCGTCACTGTTTGTGAGTGGTAATTGTAATGTGTATGCAACAGCACCAACATTTGATCTCAGCAAATTACTAATCCAAGACATGATAAAGATTGAAAAAAATTCTCATTCTTTTGGAGTTCCTGAGATTGATAATATGATGCAGAAGTCAAAGATAATAGGATTCAAAGAAAAAATCACCAGAGGGAATGCAACATTTGAACTACGTTCATCAGGACATGTTGTGGGTGGAAGCACTGTAATGGTGGAATCAGAAAATAAAAAATTATTTTACACAGGAGACATCAATTTGAGAGGTTCAAGGTTATTACCTTCTGCAGATTTGGACATAGGTGAAATGGATATGGTAATCACAGAAAGTACATATTCACAAGAGAATCAAATGCCAAGAAAAGAATCTGAAAAAGGATTGATTGACTTTGCAAATGAGGTCATGGATAGAAAAGGTACACTTTTCATTCCATCATTCTCAGTAGAACGCTCACAGGAAGTAGCTAGTGTACTGATTAGTTCAGGATTTAAGCATAGAATAATCATGGATGGAATGGCATTAAAGGTAAATGAAGTACTTCTCAAATATCCAGAATATCTGAGAAATCCAGAGATTTTTAAAGATGTTATCGATAGAGTTGTGGCCATAAATGATCATAAAGAAAGAAAACGGGCATTAACAGAACCATGTGTTGTAATCTCACCTGCAGGAATGTTAGTTGGAGGAAATGCGGTATACTATTTACAACAATTAGCATTTAATGATAAAAATGGAATTGCATTAGTATCGTATCAAGGAGAAGGAACTCCTGGAAAAAAATTGCTAGATACAGGGAAAGTTGAGACACGTGGAAAAGATCTAAATGTTGCAGCAGAAGTAAAACAATTTCAATTTTCAGGTCATGCAGACAGAGACAGTCTTTTTGAAATGATTAAAAATCTAAAAGGAGATCCAAAGATTATGACCGTACATGGTGATGATGAATCATGTACAAGATTTGCTGAAGAGATACATGAAAAATTTGGATTTGATGCACATGCTGCTAAGTTAGATGAAAAAATTACCATCTAAATTGAAAAATAATTTTGAAACAAATCTCAGTGATACAATAAATAGTGGCCAAGTTTTTTTATGGAAAGAACTCGATTCAAAATGGTATGGAGTTAATGGTAAAAAAGTCCTCATTTTAGAAGAGAAATTAGATAAAAACAACAAAGATATTCATAATTTTTTTAGATTTGATGATAATTTTCAAAAGATCAAGAATCAATTATCTAAAGATAATGTGGTGAAAGATGCAATTGAAAAATTTCCTGGAATGCGAATTTTGAGACAAGACCCATTTCAATGCTATATTTCATTTATTGTCTCATCAAATTCAAATATTCCAAACATTCAGACCCGACTTGAAAAATTATGTCATACATTTGGTGAAAAGAAGATGATACAAGATAAGGAATTTTTCTTGTTTCCCGAACCAGAAATATTAGCTAATGCATCTATCGGGAACATTGCAAAGTGTGGTTTAGGATATAGATCAAAGTATGTAAAAGAGGCTGCGATTGCAGTGGATAAAGGAATTATAGACTTTCCATCTATTAAAAAACTAGATTATCAAGATGCAAGAGATACTTTATGTCAGGTTTTTGGAATTGGTAAAAAGGTTGCAGATTGTATATTGTTATTTTCACTTGATAAATTAGAAGCAGTTCCATTAGATAGATGGGTGTTACGTATTTTACAAAAATATTATTCAAAGGAATTTCAAATTACAACCAAAACAATAACAGATAAAACGTATGATAATTTACATGACAAAATAGTTGAACATTTTGGAAAATATGCAGGATATGGACAACAATTTTTGTTTAAGAATGAAAGAGATAGCTTTGAGAAAAAGTGGTTAGGATAACGATTAATATTGCAATCTACTGGCAAGTTTTTGTGCGGGTAGCTCAGCATGGATAGAGTGTCGGACTTCTAATCCGATGGTCGAGGGATCGAAGCCCTCCCCGCGCGCTCTAAAGTTTTTATTTTCAATTAATTGTTTAACAACTATTGAAAGATATTGAGATAAAAATAGATAATATGAATATCAAACCACATGAAGAAATAACAGGTCATATTACAGTAAATTATTCAGGATTATATGATGGCATTGTCATAAACACACAGATTCTTGGTTCAAATGAATTAGTTGTATGGCGCGAATACAACGGAAAGAAGATTACACAAAATGTTTCAAGATTATTTGTAAACAAGGATGTAATGCCAGATAATAAAGTGGACTTTACTGCAACAATTGAGTTTGAACCAAATGAAGAACATGATGTGAAATTTCGTACATCAATAATTCAACAACATAAAGAAGTAGAAAATGCTCAACTCTTTGCTAATTATTCAGCCTAGAATCTTGATTTAGTGATTTCAACAGTTCCTACCATCCATGGATGTGGATCACAGTGGTATGGAATTACTTTGGCTCCGTTTGGTGGTGCATCAGTAAATAGAAATTCATAATCTTCACCTGGCATGATTACTCCAGTAGAACCAAATTCTCCACTATAAGGATCAGTTATTTCATCTCTATCATGACTGTCAGGAGTAACCGTATGCGGCGTAGTATCAATATTCTTCCATATGACAAGATTATCAATCGTTAATTGTACTTGAATCAGTTTTGGCATGTAATTGTCTTTTTGATCAGGACTTGATGAACCATCAATAATGTTTACAATTGTTTCACCATTTGGATGTAAGATATGCTCATCTACGAAAACTTTTTGATTTTCTTCAGGTAACCAATACATTGTATACCAACTAATTGTGACGCCAAGTGCTACAATCACCACTAGAATTCCGATTCCGTAACCATGACTGGATGAAGTTTCAGTGGTACTCAATAGCTAGCTTGGTTTCTGGAAGTCTTATAAAGCTTATTTAGTTTATTACGGTTTTTTTAGATCCGACATACCAGAATTGGTGTCTTTTTTTAAATCGAAGTCAGCAGTATTTGCCTTGATTTCAGGTGCGTCTGGTTTAGGAGTTGAGTCTTCAGTAGATTGTATTTTTTCTTCAATTTTTTCTGTTAGTTCTTCTTTAGCATCTACATTTACATCGCTATCAGAGGAAGTTTCACCGTCATCAGATGGAAGTTCTTTTTGTGAGCCAATCATGGATTTAGTTACTCTGATTTTTGCGCCTGATGGAGGTGGAGGAACAGGCTTTGCCTGACCCATGGCATATCTATAGACATGGAACATACCTGCAAAGACTATCAAAATTAATCCTGCAAAGAATAGCGACATGTTATTCATGCCACTTAGTGCAGCATTGTATGCTGCCAAGTTTAAGAACACCTGAAATGCAATTAGTGCAACAATAATCCAATTTATCCATTTTTCAGAAAATTGAATTTTTGCTACATTTTTTGGTCCCTTGTCTTTTGCTAGTTTGGCTTTTCTTTCAGCTTCTTTAGCCAAGTGGATCATCATGTAACTAAATCCAATTCCTAATGGAATAAGCAAGATCATCACCACATAGAGATTGATTGGATCTATTACTAACCTCTCAACTAATGGCATAGTAGAGTCTGGTGAAATATAGAATCCCCAGTATGTTGTAACCAATATTTGTGCAAGTCCAACAATTCCAAATGATGTAACCCAAGGTCTATCTTTCCAAGAAAATTTCTTGTATCTATCTAAAAATGGAACAAGCGCAATTGCAGCTATGAAAAGCCCAGGCCACAATACACCTGTTACAAACTTATCATATTGTGTCCGCAGAAATGCGTATAATCCGGTCAAATACCATTCAGGAACAGTGATGCCAGGCGGCACAGTGGGCTGGAATTTGAATCCCAAATCAACTGGAAACACACCACCCGTAATCAGAATTGCACCTGAAATTGCCATAACCATTGGTACATCAAATACCAAGAATCTTGGGAAGTGAACTGCCATTAATCCAAGCATGACGATTGGTAGAACGAACACATGTTGTGTATAGAATCTCAATACAAAGTCATGGAATCCACTTCCAAACGCCGCATCACGAATCGTCGGCCCTGCTACAGGTATTGCGTTTGTTAATGACGCTGCAATACTGATTGCTAATTCTGCACGTTCACTAAAGATAATATCGTAACCAGTAAATGCTTCAAGGATTGTGACAGTTCCTAAAATAACTCCAGTAATCCATAAGATTTCATTTCTAATTTTGTAACGTCCACTGAAATATTGATAATACATATGAAGTAATGCAAGCATGACCATTGCATTTGAACCGTGATAGTGAATATTCCTAATGTGGAATCCAAATGGTACTTCATTATTGATAAACTCTACACTATCCCATGCTCTATCAAGAATCGGCTCATAATAGAACATGAGTAATGCACCAGAAACTCCAAGAATAATAAATGTGATGAACGTAAGCATTCCCAAAAATCCAAATGGACTTACAAACCTTGCAGGGAATGAGAACTTTATTGCAGTAAAGATAGTTCTATCAAGACCATCCCAAATCCAATAGATTAAGGCAAGAGTGCCGTTGCGTCTATTTAGGGAAACGGCCATATCCTACAACTCCATTTTTATTTGGTCCCCATGTTGGTGGCGTGACAAATAGATTACCGTCAGCGTCAGCTTCAAAGTTTAATTGTGGTAAAGTGTTAGACGGTGGTGCTTGTAATGATGCAGGTCCTGCGAATGCAGTACCAGTAACAGGATCATACATACTTCCGTGACATGGACATTCACCTCTCATACGTCCTTCTTGTGGCCAGTATTTCCATACACACCAAAGATGAAGACAAATCATACTGTAAGCTCTAAATGAAGATACATTATTTTTATCACCACCAAATTTTTCTGGAAGTCTAATGAATTGCCATTTTCGAAATGCTTCTTCATCGAGTACAGCATCACCTGTTTTTGGATAAGTGATAACTTCAGCATGATTAACAGGAAAAGTGAAAGCATTGGCTTGAGAACCGTCTGGTAAAATTACCGGTACTCTTTCAGCAGCAGCAGAAGAAGGATTTGGGAGAAAAGTTCCCCAAGGTACAAATGGTGCAAATGCAAGACCAGTTCCTGCAGCACCCATTAATTTAAGAAAATCACGTCTAGACAGAGTTTTTTTATCAGATGTTGTCGACAACTTAAGTTCAAATCTTGACGAATTGGTTATAAACCTTAGTTCAGTTTTTTTGAGGAATTTTTGATTTTTGTTTTAAAATTACTAAAACAGAAACGATCACAATAGCAATAATTCCAATAACGATTATCAATAGATAATCAGTGTCACTTTCTATAATTTGAGATGACGTAGTGGAGATCAAAGGTTTTGTGGAATCAATTATTGAATGATCAATTTCAAACATAATTTTTGAAGATATGCTATTTTTAGCCTCATCTTGTGCAAAGATACCAATTGAAAATTCTCCTTCTTCCAAGTCACTCGTATCAAATGAATATGATTTTTGATCAACAATACGTTCTCCGTTAGGCAAAAGAAGTGAAAGATAATCAGATTTTGGGAGATTTTGATCATCCACAGATAATTGTATGTCTAGACGATTTGAAACTGCAGTATTATTCTGGGATAGTAATTCAATGATAGGGGATTTAGTGTCTACAATAAAATCAAATGTCTGTGAACTTTGCAGTCCAAATTTGTCAATTGCATTTATGATTAAAGTATGTGAACCGTCTTCTAGAATTGATACATCAATACCAGAATCATCTATTTGAATTTGATTTCCATCTAACATGTACACTGTACTAGATGGATTATCTTCAATAATTTCAGGAATTATCACATCATCAGACTTGATGAATTTATTTATCTCAAGTATAATTTGAGGAGGTGATTGATCTGCAGTCAATGTAGAAAATTTTGCAACCAGTGTAAGTGGTTCAGTAATATCTTGTCCATCAAATAAGGTTGAATGAACAAGTAAAGAATGAGTTCCTGTTTGATTAATTGGTGCAAAGATTAGTGTAGAAGTAGTATCTTTGTTTTTTACTGGAAAGAATCCTCCACCTTGACTAAATGGAGAATTTCCAAGCCAGTCTAAAGATGCCCAATTCATAAAGTGACCAAATACACCAGTTGGCATGTTTGTTCCAATTATTTTACCGTGTGGATCTAAAACAAAAGCTGAAAAATTTGTATGATCATTTTCCCATGAAAGTTCAAATGATGCAGAATTAATTGTGTTGTCTTCTACATCAAGATAAAATTGTCTCCAATCACCAGCCATGTAGCGATTTGCCATATCAAAAGCACCTTTAACATATTCATTACCAAAGTTAACATCATCATCACTTCCAACAAATGTAAACGGAATATCCTTTTGGATTTTTTCTACAATAACATATGAAACAGGGACATTTGCAGTGTGATGCTTACCTTCAAATGTTAAGAACCCATCATAAATTCCTGTCTTCTGTTCATCGGTTGTTGATATTTTTGCATCTATCTCTACAATTTGTTTTGGAGGAATTGAAATAACTTGTTTTTCAACGGTTACATCATTCCAATTATTTTTTTCAAAATAACTAGCAGATAATGTATAATTCATTGATGTTGAGTTTTGATTAATTGCGCCACCCCAATATGAATATCTTTCAGGAACAGGATAGATACCTACGACCATCTCATTTTCAAATTGATTTGTGGGTTTGGTAATACGTAATTCTTGATTAGTTCCCCATGAACCACCTCTATTAACAAGTGACAATTCATCGCTGGATATTTCAGAATTATCATCTTTATCATTCCAATCATAAATATACAAAGATGAGATTTTTAGATCGTCTGCATAGATTGGGTTTGTTTGATTCATGAATTGATCAAAAGAAAAATTTGCATTTAAGACAAGTAATGTTGAATTGTCAGGAATATCCATGTTAGAATTTGATACATTGTTCCCAGAAATTGTCATATTTCCAAGAGAGACATAATTTGGTCTGTATGTATCAGTTTCATTGAGATATGAATCATGTAAACGTGGTTCAGTAAATCCATCATATGTGAATTTTTCAATTAACTCTAATTTTTGAGGAGTGATTTTGATACTTAGTGTTTTATTTGTAGGATTCTCAATTTTGAAAGTTGCCTTAGAGTCATCTCCAGAATTCAATCTACCACCAAACCAACTGGTTTGATTAATCTTATCTAAGGAAATTGAAGTAGGTGACATTCCAAAAGCAGTGTAATTTAGATTTTTGAGTGGTAATTCCAATATAGAATTGAGGTTTTTAGATGATGCAGTGTTATAGACTTGAAAGACACCCCCTTCTCCATGAACAAATCTAACAGCATCTAGAGAATCAACCATTCCAGAACCTTGTGTGAAAGGATCATTTTGCATATCTTTTGCAGTTGACATTAAGATATTTTTTATATCAAAAGGGGAAAATTGCTTTGAGTTATCATTAAGACTTTGGATTACTAATGCAGCTGTTCCAGATACAATTGGAGCAGACATGCTAGTACCTCCAAACATTCCAAATGGATCTTGTTTGTAATCCTCTGATGGTTTAGTAACAGAAGATGGAGTGAAGCTGTATGCACCAACACTCATCAAGTCAGGTTTTGGATCACCAATCAGAGTTGGACCTCGGCTTGAAAAATCAACTACATGATCAGAATATTTTGTAGAGTTTCCAAATCTTGGTTCATCTTTGAAAGGCCCAAATCCTACAAAAATATTATTTGTAGTGGCGCCAACACTAATTCCTGTTGGAGATGCATTTGGTAAACCAATTGTTCCATAACCATGACCTGAGTTTCCAGCACTAGATACCATTAAGACTCCAGGATAATCTTCATTAAAAGAACCAGGTAAACTAAGAGTTGTCATTACTAGAGACAATAGATCAAAGCCAGGTGCATATTCAAAATTAGGAAATGTTGAAACACCCCAACTGTTAGAAATTATGTCTGCTCTAGTACTTCCAGAAAAGTTCCATTCTACATCGTCATTATCAAATCCCGCAGACCATAGCCATGCATATAAAATATCGCCAAACCATAATGCTTTGACAGGAATTATTTTTGCATCAGGTGCAATACCTTTAATGTGAAATTTTTTTGTGTTGTTGTATATATCGTATTCCTGTAATCCTTTAGAAACAATTGTTCCTGCACTAGCAGTACCATGACCAAATACATCAGTCATTACACCAAAAAATTGTCCACTTTGATCAATTGGAGGGAGTAAAGTCCCATTAATTGCTCCAAAATTTTCATTAATGTTTGATTTTTCGTTGATTACACCATAGATGTCTAATACTTGAGCACCAAGTGTGCCTGCACTATAATCAAATTTACCATCATCATCATAATCATAAACTAGAAACTCATTTCCATCTCCTATAATATGTGAGACATCATCAGTGAAATCAAAATCAAATTCAGGTTTTTCGTTGTCAGATGTATTTGTAAAGTCTTGCCAAGAAGTTGACATGTCAGGGATGATTGTATCATAAATGCCAGATGTTTTTGAATCAACGACTAAAACAGGAACCACCTGTGGTTGTCTTGGTGTTCCTTGAAACATTACACCCAGATGATAGACGCCACTTTTCGATTCAATATAGTCATGCTTGTCTTTTCCAATTTTCATATCTTCACTTAGTGTTCCATTAAGTAACGGAGTGTTTCCATACATTGGAAACATTGAATTGTAAACTAACAAACTAGTTTCATCACCATTTTGTGCTATATTCAAAAAAACACCACCGTCTCTAGATTTCACATATACATCAGAAGTTGTTTCATATTTTGCAGATTTTGTAAAATTTTTAATTGTTCCATATTGATCAATATTTGCTGCAAAGGTTGCATTGGTTAAGATTAATCCTTGTCCATCTGGATCTAACATTATAGGAATGTTTTGCTCATCACGTGCAACTGAATGTCGCATATCTAGATTTGAAAAATCAACACCAGTGTCAATAATAGCAATTTTTACATTATTTCCTGTAACATTGTAAAGTGAATGTACACGTTCTGAATTTGCAATGTTTCCAATAGTAGAAATCTGACTAACATTATCTTTTGAGATGTACTTTGAATGAAAATCTAACTGAAAGTCTTCTATGACATGAAATCCTTTAGACTGGAAAATAGAGATGGTGTTTTCAGGAATAACAATTATTGAAAAGAATCCATTTGATGAAGATATAGAATAATCTGTTTTTATATTTCCAAGTTCAGATGAGGAGCCTTTTCCAAAAATGAGATAACGTTTTAGTTGTTGTTCGTTTGATGATTCATTAAATTTTATAATTTGAGATTCATGGCTTGGTAAAACGTGAAGATGATTTTCAAAGTTTTGATCAATCATATCACCATTTAAAAAAGAGAATGACTCGGAAACAAGCGCAGGAACTGTGATTAAAAATGCCAGTACAAGTATTGATTTAATCATGATTAGAAAAAATGTAGTCTGAATAATTATAGCTATCTTCGTCTAGCTATAATTACTATTTGTAATGCCAAAATTATTGCGATTGATGCAACAATTGGAAATAATAATGCGTTAAGTTGAGATGAACCTTCCTCTATATTTGCAATGGAGCCAGAGATTAGAGTAACACTTCCTTCAAGATTTGAACTTGCATCTTCTAATGTAGTATCAAAGTTAGAGGTTTCTTGTTTTAGCGTTGAGAGTTCATTTTTTGTCTCTTCTAAAATTGTATTTAATTCAATTATTTGTGCAGAAATTCCTCTAATATCTTGTGTTAAAACATTTGTTGCAGAAGAACCATGAGAAATATTTCCTTCATCAAAAGTCACCATATGAAAAACATAGATTCCTTCAAGTGCAGGTAAAAAGTCTACATAGTATAATCCTTGATGTATTGTTTTAAGATCATCTCCTAGATTTACTAATTGACCATTAGGTAAATGTACATGAGAGGTCCCCAAAATTGTATTAGGATCATTTCCAATTAAAAGACCATCACTAGAAGTTTGAACAAAAACTCGAAAGTCTCTACCCACCGCACCAGTTTCAGGAGCAAAAACTTTGGTGTTTACAATTCGTTCAATTGGAATTTTGATGAAATCAGAAGTTGAAGAAAATTTTATTTCAAGTTTTTTTGAAATTCCACCTTGTTGATTAGAAATTACTTCTAGTATGTAGGTTCCATATGGAAGATTTGTTGTTGGGTCATCCCATTCCATTAAAAAATGCTGAAAAGAACCATCAGTATTAGTCATCAACTGTTCAAACTCTGCGATAGTACCATCAGGAGTAAAGAGCCGAATTATGATTGGTTCTTTTGCAGTAGCTAGGCCATGAACAAATATTGGATCACCAGGAGCAAAAACTAATTGATTTGTATAAACATTCAAGGTTCCTTCTAGTCTTTCTTGAAAGACTTCAGCACTAACAAGAGAAGTAGGCAATAACAATAATATTGAAAGTGAAAAAACAATAATGAGTATTTTCATTATTTATTTTTTGATTATCTGGTAGATATCAATTATGAAAATTTTGTTTGAGAAAATTGTCTATAACTTTCGTTAAGAGGTGTTCAAAAAAAAGAAAAAAAGGGAAAGTTTGATGTCTAATTACCTTATACGACTCGGATACTTGTTGAAACAGTATCAGATAGAGCAGTTGGATTATCTACGCTCTCCCATACGAAGACAGTTGCCTCATATGTTCCTGCTGAAGATGGTATCCATGACAATGCTGGACTGAATGATTGTCCGGCAGCCAGTTGACCTGTAATCCATGCTAGTGAAACAGTTACTCCGTTGCCATCCTGAACCTGTACTAAGTAAGCAAATGATTGATCTTTATCCTGACCGTTTACCAAATCTGCTTCAATCTGTACTTGTTGGTCAACTGATACCTCACTTAATGAGTTACCAAATGAATCAACTACTCTTGCGTTTGCTGCTGGAGCGCGCTCAAGAGGTGGTACGACTGTGCCGATAATGGATGTGCCAGTGATTGAAAGACTATCACCTGATGTGTAGTCTGGTCCTGGAAGTGTGTTATCATCGTACTCGACAGTGATTGTGTCACCTTCTGCGACTCTGAGTCTGTGACCAGATGATTCGTCGTCAACTGTAAAGGTTACAGTGCCTTCGAATGTTCCGGTTGCCTCATTTGTCTCAGTAATTGTTACAGAAACACCACCTTGATCGGATGATGACCATACGTCAACGTTGAAATTGTCTACATTTTCTGGATCCCAGTTCATATCTGGGTCGATTACTCTTATGACTCCGCTAGATCCTGCTGGATATGAAGATTCTAGCCATTGTGCTTCACCGATATTCCATCTGACTAATGCAGATCCTACAATTACCTCATCCTCGTTAAACTCGTATGAGACTGTAAGTCCGTCGTCGTCAGTTGATTTGATTGCACCATCTGTTGGACCACTTCCAGAGGAAGAGGTTATAGTAGTTACATCATAACCGTTACTGTTTCCAGTATCTGGGTCACCATCAGCGTCGTAGTTGAATCCTTTGAGGATAACTTCGCCGCTAAAGATTCCAGTGTCAGCGCCAGTCTCTGCTAGAGTATATCCAGTGAGTTTCTGGGTTCTGGTTTGTACGATTAATGGGTCGTCGTCAGTATCACCAATCTTGTCAACGAGTCCGCTGTCAAAGTTGTGATCTGGGGCGACTATTGTGATGTATACTTTGTCTGTCCATGTGTAGACCTTTTGGTCTAGTTCAATGGTTGCACCAAAGTTGGATGTGTATACGGTTAGTCCAATGTCTGATGATTCTTCACCAACATATTTAGCTCCACTTGGAGAATGGTCAACGTATTCTAGATCGATTTGTTCACCTCTGTCTAGAGCAGTACCAGCCAATGAGGATGGTACTTCGATAACAATCTGGAAGATTCCAGTGCTGTCACCTGTTTCTCTAAAGTCAGATGGTTCTGGGTCGAAGGAAGCTGCATATGAAGTACCTGCTGCGCCGGAATTACCCATTGCTGTGGTCTTTGCATCTGAGTCCCACTCGATTAGATCGAGGTCCCAGGTTTCTGATTCGTCAGATTCCAAATTAAGGTCTGGTTCAATCAAGGTCATGATAATATCACTTCCAATGATGTAAACAGACTTGTCTGTTTGTAATACGCCGTTTCTCATGTCAAATGTTGCTGAGTCGAATGCTACGCCTGAGTTACCTGATGCATCGTTTTGATCAGTATATTCTACAGTGATTACATCACCTTGCAAGATACAATGATATTGTGAACTTGCTGTTGATGCAAATCTATCTGAAGAAGCTGTTCCGGTGGTACCATCAGTAGCTGTGTAAGAGTCTGTCTTGGATGGACAATCTGCACTGTCAGGACCGTCAGTATATCTGACTGTCATGTCAAGTTCGAATACTCCAGAATCTGGAGCAGTCTCTGAGATTGGACCAAGTTCTCTGGTACCATTACTGGTACCGCCATCAACTACTGTTGTGGTTGCAGTGATTACACCATCTTGTGCGGTGTCACCACCTGCAGTTGCGAGTGTTACTGCTTCAGATCCTCTTGAAACGTAGATCTTTAGAGGTCCACGGTTTGAGGATGAAGTAGTGTTCTCTGCAATTTGATCTTCACCTGTTGCTGATACATCGTAATCTGGGTCATCTACACGTATGTGGATGGTTAAGTCACCGTTACCGATTGTTTCGGTTGCAGTGTCCAAGTATGATCCGCTCAGTCCAGTTGAATGGATTGGGAATATGGATCTACCGTTTGGAGTGTTCTTAGATGTTTCATCTGAGAAGTTTGATATTTGTCCAAATGGTACAGGGTAAACAGTTCTGTCTAGTGAGACTGAACCAGTGTTTGCTCTGATGCCTGCGCCATCACCTACTTCGATGATTTCGCCAGATGCGTCTCTGTAATCTACATAGTTAACTTCGAGATCTTTACCTAGTGTTGATGTTACTGCACATGTTCCGCTGTTCCTTGCACCATACTGTGATGGTATTTGGAAGTCACCAGTGAATACACCAGTGTCTACTCCAGTCTCTACGAGAGTGAAGCCGGAATTGTATAGGCCATCTGTAACACCAGAGTCCAAGTTGGTAGAAGTACAAGCAACATTGTTGGCTGCACCGCCTACTTCATCGGAATCGACCCATCTTTCGTCATCAATTGTGATATCTAGCAATCGACCGAAGCTATCGCCTACGGAGTTATCTCCATAGCCGGATGCGCCTACTGCGTCGTTTGCGGAATCTTCACTGCTATTTACAACAGTGTAAATGTTAACGAGTTCTGGTTCTGTGTTAAGATCTGAGTCAGTTAATGTAACTGTTACAGTGTCTGCTTCTTTGTAACTGTCGCTGTCAAACTCTACAACACCTGAATGTGTTGGAGCTGCTAATTGGGCTGATATTTGTGTCTCTACGCCATCTGCACCGAGGTCAAGGTAAGATACACGGATTTCATCTTCGTCAGTACTGTCATTGTGGACAATCATGACGACCTGGTCACCGTATGCAACTGTGTTGTTGTATGTTCCTGTGTTGTTTACGTTAAGTTGGTTTAACATTACGTATTCAACAGCAGCATCGAACAAGCCACTATCATTGCCAGATCCATTTGGTGAATCTTCTTCTATTTCTAATCGGTAGATTGCGTTATTGTGTCTGTCTGAGGAATTTACGCCGTCTTCACTCTGGCCCCATGTAACAATATCCATTGATAGTGGAATTGATGCTCCACCATCTGGGTCAACACTAGTGTCGACTGCTTGGAATTTTACTTGTACTTGGAGTGCTTCAGAGCCGGTTAGTGAACTGGTTCCTGCAAGTTTGTACAATGGGTGATTCAACAGTGCGTTACCGACTAAGCCCTCACTGTAAGAAAGTCCTACGTGAGTGTTAGCGGATGTTCCAATAGTGCCAGCGGTTGATCCGTAGATTCCTACGTTACCAACTCCACCAGTACCAAGACCGGAGTCACCAATTGTAAAGTTCATCTTGAAGGATAAGTTATCACTTCCACCGTTTAATCCTCTGAAGTCATACTGGACATATGTATATGCACCAGTTCCGTTTGCATTACTGATCAAGTCAGTTAGTGTTTTAACGGTTGTATCAGAAGAGTGGGTGAATATGAGAGTATCACCGGCAGCGAATGCGCCTGGATCGCTCTCAGTTGTGATAATTGATCGTTCACTGTATTTCTCATAACATGAAGTGTATGTTGTGCCATCAGTAGTTGTATCGTAATCTGAACTACATTGACTGTTTAGAGCATTATCCCAAACCAGACCATCACGATCTGTTAATGTGGATAATGTTTTCAATGTAATTGGAGATCCAATTTTGATAGCTGGTACGATTGTGGAGTTTGATGCAACTGTCATGACATCCTCTGTTCTTTGATCAAAGTTCATGTCTGGGTCAAATACCTCTATTGAGACTACTTCACCAGAGTTCCATTCTGCTCCTATATCGTCGGTAATATACTCAATTGTTCCAAACTGTGGCATATGCAATACACCGTACTTAACCTCATCGAATTCAAATACTGCTTGTGAGCCTCTTTTGGCGTCAGTATTGATTACCATGTTGGTTTTTAGAGCTTCATCCCAATTGACGAACACACCAGTGTTTGCACCGGCTTCTGTGAGTGTAATTGGTTGATCTGCAGCGTTGATGTCAGCAGTTCCACATATTCCAGATGAACAGGACACATGAATTGTGTCTGCGTTATCTTGGAAGTTGATTACTGCATCAGTTGTTGCATCTGATGTAACTGTATCGCCGTTTCTGTCAATTGATAATGTTCCTGCAGTAAGCATATCGCCTATTGTTGCAGATGTGAACATGTAAGCACCGTTACCTGTAGCACTATTAGTGCCGGTTGCGGTTGTGGCTGCATCATTAGCGCCATTTTCGTCAAATAATTGATAGAAAGCAGTTTGGTTTGTTGGAAGTGTTCCAAAGGTCCAGCTGTCTTCGTCAGTTGGATCAATGTTTGCGTTCCAAGCGTCAAGTGTCATACCTACTTCGTGTTTAAGTCCGTAAATGTCCTTATCAAAGGATATTCCTTCTGCACCGTCAGTATAAACGAGTGATACAGTTTCATCTGCACCTGCTCTGTTGTATACAATATCGACATTACCATCACCTGTGAAGTCCAAGATTTGTATCAGTGGCCATGCTTGTGATGATAATTTGATATTACCATACTCGTTAGCAGTGGTTCCGTTAGACAAAGCTGGAGCTTCTCTTACGACGTTCATGAGTCTATTTGCTGTGGTGTTTGCACCAGAGGCTAGACCTTGTGTCCAATCTTCCTGTGATGGGTTACAGTCAGTGACTGAGTCACCTGCTGAATAACCCGATGTTCCGTCGGCGGTCATTCCATTGTCAGCAAGCTGAAATGGAAGCCAAATTCCTTGGGTTTCGGAAGCTGTTAGACTTGTGTTATTACCTGTAACACCGTCGTTTTTATAGGCGAGTTCGGTTGTTGGACCACATAATTTTCCAAAGTCTCCACCACTACTTGTTCCAGCTGCTGCTGCAATGTAGTAGGTATCGATTAAGTTGGAAGAGTCTGCGTCTGCAACGTAGGCATACCATGAACCATCGACAGCTTGCGCCATGATGATGGATGACCCGTTGATAGATACGTCCGGCATACCGTAAGCTGTTGTAAGTTCAGAAATTGTAGTTTCTGATACAACGATTTCGATAACCTGTGCGTTGTTGAATGATCCCTCAGCTTCTGCTGAGACATACAAATGCTCGTTAGCTGCCTCGGCTTCTGGCATAAATGTGCTTGAGAAGCCCATGGCAGCTGACCATGTTAGCATTATAGTCATTAAGGTTAGACTAGTTATTTTTCGTCCTAATTCTTTATTCATGTGATTAGCATTTTTTGCAATTTTTACTATTTAACCTTAATGGACGATTCGTACAGTTTTGTACAAAACTTTATGATCCTTTTATCATCTCTCCTGATCTATTGTAATTATTAGATCAAAAGTTGTAATTATTTCAATTTGTGCCTATGCACTGATTGATTTCGTGCCTAGAAGACTCTTGTATAGAGAGATGGCATCCTCTTCGTTACTAGAACCCACGACTACAGCCGAGCCCTTCTTCATGAAACTGACTGAGAGATCATTTGTACGCATGGATAATCCTAAGTCCCCCTGATTTTCCACTAGAAATCCCCTCTCTTTTGCTATTGTAGTGACATCTGCAACATCGAGATTTACCTCATATGTAGGAGTAATTGAGAAGGTTCTTTTTCCCTTATTTCTGCCACACAATTCTTCTAAGATTAATTCCTGTTTTGGAGTATCTATCTTTTTGCCAGACCCACATACAGAACACTCTTCTTGTCTAGATGTTTTAACAGATGAAAATTCCAAATTCTCTAAGTCAATAGATAGAAATTTTTCTGAGGACTTTGGTTTTTTTCCAACCAAAACATCAACTGCTTCGTGCACTTCTATTCCACCAACAATAGAAAGTATTGGTGGATGCACTCCCTGAATACTACAAGTTGGCATTGCATCTTCATCCAATGCAGGAAACATGCAATGATAACATGCAGTTTGTTTTGGTAAAACTGTAAAGACTTGACCTGTAACACCAACTGCAGCACCTGTAACAAACGGAATGTTTTTTTCAACACATGCTTTGTTTAATGAATAACGAGCATTGACACTATCAAGTGCATCAATTACAACATCACATCCATCAATGATGTCAGCAGCATTGTAATCATTTATAGAAACAGGTAATGCTTCAATTTCTACATTAGGGTTTAGTTTTTTTAATTTTTTTTCTGCAACTTCAACTTTAACTTGTCCAACGTCATCTTCGTTAAACATTGTTTGTCTATGTAGATTAGATAATTCAATTACATCTCTATCAACAATTCTTAGTTTCCCAACACCCATTGCTGCAAGTCTAGTTGATATTGGATTACCTAAACCGCCAACACCAACAACACAAACTTTGGAATTTTTTAATTTTAATTGTCCATCGTAACCAATTTGTTCTAACATTACTTGACGCGAGTATTGATCTAATTCTTTTTCAGACAGGTCTGAACCACCAGCAACTGCAGGTAAAATGTAAACTTCGTCATTTTCATTTAGCGGAGTGTCAAGACCATTATCAAACGCTGCATTTTTTCCATTGATGTAAATGTTAATTAGAGAACGTGGTGAACCGTCTGCTTCCAAAACTTTTCTCTTAAAGTCATCACCCATAATTTCAGAAATTTTTTCAAATGATTCTTTGAGGGTTGATGCGTCTAGTTCTGTTTTTTTCTCGCCGCCACCAGCATTAAGTACAGATGGAATTGTAAAGGTAATTTTTGTCATTTTATCTAATTATCCTATCACTGCTGAGATTTTTGCAACATCAGCCTGCATTACTTGTGGTTTTGTGAGTACGCTCATTATTGATTCAGTGGCTTTGAGACCATTGCCAGTTACATAACAGACAGTAGTTTCATCTTTGTCAATCTTTCCTTCTTCAACCATTTTTTTCAATACAGAAACAGATACACCGCCAGCAGGTTCTGTGAAGATTCCTTCTGTTTTTGCTAAAAGTAAAATTGCGTCTAAAATTTCTTTATCATTTGTCTCTTCTGCAAATCCATTATATTGTTTCAGTCTTTTTAAAACATAACGACCATCACCAGGATCACCAATTGCCAAACTCTTTGCAACAGTTTTTGGTTGCTCTACAGGAATTACTTTGTCAGAATTTTTCTTAAATGCATCAACTATTGGTGCACACCCATATGGTTGTGCACAATGCATATGCATTGAAGATAGATCATCAAGTAAAGAGACAGTTTGTAATTCTTCAAAGCCTTTACAAATTGCATTTAACATAGCACCGCTTCCAGTAGGAACTATAAGATGATTTGGAGTGTTCCAGTCTAGTTGTTCTGCTACTTCGTAGGCCAAAGTTTTGGAACCTTCAACATAATATGATCGCATGTTAATGTTAACTATACCAACACCTTTTCTGTCACCAATTTGGGCAGCAATTCTATTTGCTTCATCATATGTACCGTCAACTGAGATGTATTCAGCACCATAAGACAGTGCTTGTGCTATCTTTGCAGTTTCAATATCACTTGGTGCAAAAATGTAACAAGGTATACCTGCTTTTGCCGCATGTGCAGCTGTTGCAGATGCTAGATTTCCAGTTGATGCACAACCAACTGATTTTAATCCAAATTCTTTTGCCTTTGAGATTGCAACTCCTGCAGGTCTATCCTTGAAAGAAAACGTTGGATTGACAGAATCATTTTTTATGTAAAGATTGGTTAGTCCCAATTCCTTTCCCAATTTTTCTGCTTTTACAAGAGGAGTCATTCCTGCCTCAATGCTTACAATGTTGTTTTTGTCAACTATAGGAAGTAATTCAAAATAACGCCAGTATGTGTTTTCACGGTCTTTGAAAGTATCTTTGTTTACAGAGGGAAAATCATACTTTACATCTAGAGGACCAAAGCACTCGTCACAAATATACTTGAAAGTAGACTCGTATTCTTTCTTACATTCCCTACACTGAAGGTGATTTTTTCCCATATCCATGATCTGGATATCATTTCTTCATAAAATGTCCTAATATTAGATTAAGTAATACTTAATTTCTTTATACAAAATTAGAATGATTTCTTCATCAAAATTAGGGAATTTTTTGGAAAAAGAATGTAAAATGTGGAAATACAAAGCAGAATTAGAAAAATAATACAGAATTAGGGATAAAAATTGAAAAATGCAAAGCTAAGAAAGTTTTATAGAATTAAGAAAAATTGAAAAAATATGAATAAGAGTGTTGGAATTGCCGCAGTAGTTGGAATTGTAATAATTATTGGAGTGATAGGTTTTCAGATTTATGATACAACATATCAGAGAAGTTCTGTAGATGATTATTATAAGGATCCACTGAGTGTAAAAAATGTGGTTTATCCAGAGAATCCACAATTTTTACATGGATTAAAAATTAACAAAGACAAATACCTTGTTGGGGAGAAGATTTTTTTCAGTGTGCAAGGCATTCCAATGGGATTGAAAGATGCGGTTAATTTTTACACGCCAAAAGGAGTTTTGTTTATACAATATGAATTTGATGGAAATGAAAAAACTAATTTTAAACATTACTGGAAGCCATCATTAACTAAAAGATTAGATATTTGTAATGTAGAACAACTTGTTGGAGAATGGACTGTTTTGTTTGTAGGATTGCCTGATGAGAAATTACATTTTCAAGTAATAAATGAAATATTACCTGGTTTTGAGGAATATTATGTCACATGTGATGAAAAAGCATTGGAAATGCCACTAATGACTGATCCTACTACATCTGTTGCACCATAGAAATGAGCTAGTATCTTACCTGAATTCCATTTTCTTTGATCATTTGTTTCACACGATATACTGAATGTGTTTCATAATGAAAGATTGATGCAGCAAGTGCAGCACTAACTTCAGTGTTTTGGAAAACATCAATCATGTCTTCAGGTTTTCCACAACCACCTGATGCAATAACAGGTATGCCAACTCCTTTTACAATTTCATTTGTTAACAAAATATCATAGCCATTCTTTGTTCCATCTCTATCAATACTAGTAAGTAATATTTCACCAGCACCCAATTCTTCAATTTTTTTTGCCCAATTAACTACATCTAATCCAGTTTCTTTTTTTCCACCATATATGAAAACTTCAAACCAAAATTTTTTTCCTTTTTCAGAAAAGATGTTTTTTCCTTTTTCTATGTTATAATTACGTCTAGAATCAATTGCAACAACCACACATTGTTTTCCAAACAATTCCATTAATTCAGTTATAACTTCAGGATTTTTTACGGCGCCGGTGTTTATCGCTACTTTGTCAGCACCATTCAATAGAATATCTCGTGCATGCTGCAATGTTTTAACTCCACCACCAACTGTAAATGGGATATCAATTACTTGTGCAATTTTTTTTACAAGAGATTTGATTGTCTCGCGTTGTTCAGATGAAGCAGTGATGTCTAAAAAAACTAATTCATCTGCTCCTTCGTTACTATACTTTTCAGCTAGTTGAACCGGATCACCTGCATCTTTGATTGATTCAAAATTTAGTCCTTTTACAACACGACCATTTGCAACATCAAGACATGGAATGATTCTTTTAGTTAGCGTCAATTTTTTTTGCCTCCTCTATTGAAACTAGCCCTTCATAAAGTGCCTTTCCCAAAATAACTCCAAAAGGATTTATTTTTTTTACTTCACTAACATCCTCAATTTTTGATATTCCTCCACTAGCAATCACATTACAATTGTTAATTTGACAAATTTTCTTCAATGATTCAAGATCAGGTCCTTGTAAAGTACCATCTTTAGATACATTTGTAGTAAGAAATTCAGTAAAACCATATTTTACAAATTCATTTGTTGCCTCATAGAGATCCACACCAGTATTGTTTTGCCATCCATGAGTTACTATTTTCCCATCTATATGATCAATTGAGATTACTATACGCTCATTTCCAAATGATTTAATGAAATCATTTAGGATGTTTTCTTGTTCACTTTCTTTTAGTTGCATTGCGATTGTACCAATTACAGCACGAGATGCAAAATCTAAGACTTGGGAAATTTTTTCTTCGCTTCTCAATCCACCAGCAATTTGAATTGGGGTAGATATATTTTTAGAAATATCTTCAATTATCTTGATGTTTTCACCACGCCCTAGAGTTGCATCTAGATCAACAATGTGTATCATATCAGCCCCAGATGATTCCCATTTTTTTGCAATTTCTACAGGATTATCACTGTAAATTGTTTTATTTTTTGGATCACCCTTGTAGAGACGAACTACATTTCCATCCATCAGATCAATTGCAGGGATAATTTTCATTTAGTACACACACTAAGAAAGTTTTTGATCATTATCGAGCCTACTTTACCAGACTTTTCAGGATGAAATTGTGTCCCAAAAAACAATCCATTTTCCACAACAGCAGGCACTTTAATTCCATAATCTGTATTTGCTACGATGATTTTTTCATCATTTGGTTTTGCTCGATAAGAGTGAACAAAATAAACCCATGAATTATTGTCAACACCTTCTAGAATTTTACTATCGTTAGTAATCTCTAGATTATTCCACCCCATATGAGGGATTTTCATAGTATTTGGAAGTAATACAACTTCACCACTCATTACATCAAGACCACTTTCTTTTCCTTCTTGACTTTGTTGAAAAAACATTTCCATTCCAAGACATATTCCTAAAACAGGTATTTTGTCTTTAACAAAATCATGAAATCCTAATGCCGAATAATCCCTAATACTTCTAATTGCAGGATCAAAATTTCCTACACCTGGCAATAATAGACCATCATATTTTTTTGATTGATCAAAGCTTGTGATAATATCAACATCGGCACCATTTTTTTCAAGCGAAGTCTTTAGACTAAAGATATTTCCAGCTCCATAATCAAAGATTGCAACATCTACCATTACATTGCGCCTTTGGTACTTGGTATTCCTTTTTGTTTTGGATCATTTGATGCTGCATTTCGTATTGCTACAGCCATTGATTTTATTGCAGCCTCAACTTTGTGGTGGTCATTATCTCCATACTTTACAGTAACATGAATACAGCAATTGAGGTTTTGTGCTAGAGAAAAGAAGAAGTGTTCTAAATCTTCTTTTGACATTCCTTCAATCTTAGTTCTTTTAGTTAAGAGAGTTATTTTGTGATGTTGTCTTTTTACTAGATCAAGTGATGTTTCAGCTAGAGATTCATCCATAGGTACAGATGAGAAGCTAAATCTTGTGATTCCACTTCTGTTTCCCAAAGCCTTGTCAATTGCACTTCCTATAGTAATTCCTACATCTTCAATCAAGTGATGTTCAATTCCATCTTTTGATTTTGCTTTTACAGTCAAGTCAATCATCGAGTGTTTTCCAAATGAACCAATTAGATGATCTAAGAATTTAATTCCAGTATTGATTGTAGTTTTTCCAGTTCCATCTAGATTGATGATAACTGAAACATTGGTTTCTTTTGTTTCTCTTTTAAGGGTGGTTTTTCTTGGTTTCATGATATACTTGTTTGATTTCCATCATACCAGATTTAATGCCTTCGGAAGTTCTTGAATTGATCTGAGAATGAAAGAGGCATTATTTTTTTGAAATAATTCATATTTTAAATCAGGCTCATCACTTGAACCATAAATTGCACAAAATGATACATCAAAACCACGTTCTTTACATTTTTCAACCATCATCAAATCCTCCATTGAATCACCAATGTATAAAGAACATTTAGAATTGATTCCGGAAATTGATTCTATTAGAGATTCAGGATTAGGTTTTGCTAGTTTCAAAGGACGATCCTCTAAAAATACAGAATTTTTTATATCAAAATTATCTAGAAAATTTTTCATTGAATAGGAGAATGCAAATTTTCCTCGACCAGTGACTGCAGAAATTTTGGTTCCGAATCTATCATTTAGTTTAGACATAAGATTTCCATCTAAAATAACATTATCTAAATCAATTAATGGATTATCAGAATATTGAGATTTTTCATTAAAGATTTCTTCATACAATGAAGATCCATAAAATAATTGATTAAAGATTCTGCGTACATAACTTTCTTTACTAGAGTTATTATAATCTAATTTTGATTTAATTTCAGTTAAATCAATATTTTGGTTATTAAAATAATTATCAACGGAATTTATTCCAGACTCATTTGCATTTTCAATCACATTAATGATTAGTTTTTCAAATTGAATGTTGGCCTTTTTGGATGCAACTAATGTCATTACAGTAGCATAAACTACTGCAACTTCATCATTAAATCCACCAGTAGATTTTAGGCCATATAATATTTTTGAGGTAACAACATCATTAATCACATCATCAAATAATTCTTTCATGATTGCAGAGATTGTTTTGTTAATTGCATTATCATATGACTGTCTTATATCAACTAAAACACCATCACAATCAAAAATGATTGAATCGAATTTTTGGATTTTCTGAATTATATCATCAGAAATATAAAATTCTTTATTCATTCTAAAAGATCACGTATTGCTAGTAAAAATTTCGAGTTCATATCAGGAGTTCCAATTGTTACACGTAAGCATCCTTTGTGTGATGCTAATTTTCCAAGTTTTCTAATAGATATTCCTTGTTCAATTAGTGCATTATACACTCGGGTATCAGCACCTTTAGCATCAAATAATACAAAATTTGCATTAGAATCAAAGACATCAAAAGCATCATATTTTTTTAGGTTTTGAATAATTCGTGTTCTTTGTTTTTTAATAATTTCAAAGATTGGAATGATTTGTTTTGATTTTTCTATAGCCAAAATCCCACATTCGATAGCGAGTGTATTTAGTGGATATGGATATTGGATAGCATTTGAAAAAACTTCAGTTAATTTTTTATCTGCAATCATATATCCAACGCGTAATCCAGCCAATCCAAATGCTTTGGATAAAGTTTTTACTAAAATCACGTTAGGGTATTTTTTTACTAAACTAAGAACAGATGAATTTGAAAATTCTCCATATGCCTCATCGATTATGATAGGGCCTGAGAAAGATTTGATTAATTTTTCCAAGTCTTTATTAGAAAATTGGAAGCCGGTCGGATTATTTGGAGAATCAAGATAGATCATATCAACAGACTTTGCTTTTTTGATAAAATCCTCAATACGTAAATCCATATTTTTTGAGAATGGAATTTTAACTTGATTTATTGAGTAAAGTTTGCATCTTTCTTCAAAGAATCCAAATGTTGGATCAGATGTTAAAATTTTTGTTGATTTTGTACAAAGGTTTGCTAAAAATAGATCAAGAATTTGATCAGAACCATTTCCAACTGAGATCATATTTTTTGGTACTTTCAAATATTTTGCAAGTGAATTAATAAAATTCTCAACTCCACCAAGAGGATATGTTCTGATATCAATACGTTTTTGAGCTTCACGAATTAATTCTGTTTGGAATTCTTTTTTGATTGCAAGATTTTCATTTGAATCTAGTTTCAATACATCATTAACTTTAGCTGGTTTTTGATATCCAGAAAGTTTTCCTAACTCATTTAATCTCTTTTCAAATTTTTTATTCATTTTAATCTCCTTTCCACAGCTTTGTAGTGATTTGGTAATCCTTCCGCATCAGTAAGTGTCTTTAAATTATCAGAAATTTCAGTTAAATCTGATTTTTTAGCCTTCACTATAGTTTGTAATTTTAGAAAGTCCAATACTGATAATCCTCCTCTGGTTCTACCAAATCCATTAGTTGGAAGTATGTGATTTGTGCCTAGAAGATAATCACTAGCAGATGATGGAGTATTATTTCCAATTAAAACTAAACCAGGACCAGTAATCTTTTTGGATAATGTTTTAGCATTTTTCACCATCAATTCCATGTGTTCCGGTGCAATTTTATTTGCTAATTCAATTACATCATTTTGATTCTTACATACTGCAATGAATCCATTCCTTGATATGCTTTGTTTTACAATAGAACTTCTCTCTACATCTGGAATTAATTTTTCAAGTGATTTTTGAATTTGTTTTGCCTTAGATTTTGATGTCGTAATAACAAAACACATTGTATCATTGCTGTGCTCTGCTTGAGATACAAGATCATATGCAATTAATTCAGGATCGGCACTTGAATCTGCTATAATTCCAAGTTCGGTTGGTCCTGCAATCATATCAATGGAAGTTTCTTCACTTACAATTGCCTTAGCAATGCTAACGAACTTTCCTCCAGGTCCAACAATTTTATCTACTCTTGGTATTGATTTTGTTCCATATGCAAGTGCAGCAATTGCTTGTGCTCCACCTGCTTTGTAAATTTCTGCACCACAATTTTGTGCAACGGTGATTGTCATTGGATCAATTTTTCCATCAGAACTAGGTGGTGAAACAACTACAATTCTCTTGACTCCAGCTTCAGCGGCAGTGATTACAGACATTATTGCTGAACTTGGATACCTAGCTTGACCTCCAGGTATGTAACAACCTACACTAGGAATTGGTATAAAAGAAATGTTTGGGATTTTCTTGACTGATTCAATTAATCTCCTTTTGAGAATTTGCTGAGCCTTCGATAGTTTTATGGCAGATAATTGTAGTGCAGAAAATTCTGCATCAGTGATTTTTGCATTTTTAGACTCTTGTTTATTTACACGCAACTGTATTGTTTTTTTTCCATTGAATTTCTGTTCATATTTCTTTACAGCAGCATCCCCATTCTTTCTAACATCATCTAGTATTGATTTTACAATTTTTCTATCTTTTTGTGAGGTTTTTTGACGTCTGGATTCTACGAATGTATCGACGTTACGAACCTGTAATATCTTGATCAATTCTCTTCGTCACGTTTTATCTCCTCTAACTGAAGAATTTGCCGTGGTTCATGTACAACTATTCCTTGAGCAATCTTTCGAAGTTTTGGTATTAGCTTGTGGAAATCAGTTTTTAAGATTACAGTATTTACACCCAGCCAACCTTTTTCGCTTAATGGACTAACAGTTGGTTTTTTTAGTGAAGGGAGTTCCTTGAGAAGTTTTTTCAAATTATTTTCTTTAATGTTAAGATACAAGTGTAAGTATTTTTTTCCTTGAACTGCACCACTCATCAAAGTTACAATATCAAAGATTTTTT
>Ga0233427_10001000_pt1 | contig 32640 bp, 25 predicted proteins | sample SI_118_April2016_5_FD_179885 | JGI IMG/M metagenome (GOLD analysis project Ga0233427, IMG submission 179885) | Seawater microbial communities from Saanich Inlet, British Columbia, Canada - SI_118_April2016_100_MG | ecosystem: Environmental > Aquatic > Marine > Inlet | place: Canada: British...
GCATCATAACCTTCTTTAATAAAACCTTTTTTTTGAATTCCAAAAATCTTAACTGGGTTTTCACATACCAGGTTCATTAATTGGTTAAGAGTAAGTTTTCCATCATTTACATGATTTAACATAACAGGCATTAAGGTTTGAACTCCAGGCATTCCAGATGGGGAGTTTGGATAACTCTTTTTCTTATTTTCTTTTAAATGCGGCGCATGGTCTGAACCTATTGTGTCGTTCATATTATTTCTCACTCCATACCATAATCTATCATAGTGAGATTTGTCTCTTAAAGGAGGATTCATCTGAGCATAAGTTCCAAGTTTGTCATAACAATCCGGTGCATAGATTGTTAAATGCTGTGGTGTTATCTCAAAAGTAATATTGCCTTTATGTTGTGATAAAAAATCAATCTCTTCTTTTGTTGTTATGTGAAGAATATGTGCTTTTTTCTTATATCTTTCAGCAATTCTTACAATCCGTCTTGTAGAGGATATTGCACACTCAGCACTTCTCCAAACTGGATGTGAATGAACATCTCCATCTTTAATTAATTTTTTATTAACATTTAAAATTGCTTCGTCTTCTGAGTGAACCGCAACAACTTTTGAACTATTTTGAAAAACCTTATCAATATCATCTTCTTCAGCAACTAAGAGATTGCCAGTTGAAGATCCTGCAAAAAGTTTAATTCCACAGCAACCCTCTAAATCTTTTAAATTTGCTAAATCTTTTGCATTGTCAGCTGTTGCACCAAAATAAAAAGCATAATTGCAATACATTCTATTTTTTGCGAGATCTAATTTTCTTTGAAACTCTTTCATATTAGAAGTTGGTGGATTAGTATTAGGCATTTCAAATACACTAGTAATTCCTCCAGCAATTGCTGCTCTACTTCCAGAGTGTAAATCTTCAGTGTCAGTTGATCCTGGCTCTCTAAAATGAGTTTGAGTATCTATACATCCTGGCAACACAGTTTGACCTTCTGCATTAACAGTCTCTTTTGCTTCATCAGAAATTTTACCAATTTGATGAATTTTGCCATCTTTAACAGCCACATCTACATTTTTTAAATCACCATTGATGTAACATTGTCCATTTTTAATTATAAGATCTAACATTTGAGAAAAAAGTAATTATATTAAAAGTAACAATTAATCAATTATGAATATCAAAAATGTATATATATTAGAGGATAGAGCCCTCCTTTACCTCAATGGAGAAGACTCAAAAGAGTTTCTACAAAATTTAATTAGTAACGACATTAATAAAGTTAGTGAAACTAATACATGTTTTACTTCTTTGTTATCTCCTCAAGGAAAATTTTTATATGAATTTATAATAATCAAACATAAGTCTGGTTATTTAATTGACTGTGAAAAATCTCAAGCTGATGGGCTTTTCAAACAATTAAGTATTTATAAATTAAGATCAAAAATTGAAATTCTTAATCTAAGCAATGAGTTTGTGGTTGCAGCTTTTAGCCATGAAAAATTTTTAACTTTTGAAAATGCACAAGACAAACCTGGCTTTACTTTAAAATATAGAGAGGATCCAATTCTGTTAGATCCACGCAATAAACTCCTAGGTGCTAGACTAGTCATTAATCTTGAAAAGCTTTATCTATCTCTAAAAAAACTTGATCTACATGACTCAAAATTAGATGAGTATTACTCGTTTAGTCATATGCTTGGAATCGTTCCAAAAGACTTAAATAAATTGCAAAATAAATTGTTTGGTATTGAGTGTAATTATGAAGAATTAAATGGAATTGATTTTAAAAAAGGTTGTTATGTAGGGCAAGAAAATACAGCAAGAATTAAATTAAAGAATAAACTTTCGAAAAGATTACTACCAATAAATGTAGTTAAAGGTGGGTTAACTGAAGGTGAAAGTATTTATCATGATAAAAATGAGATTGGTAAAGTATTAATAGATAAAGGATATCCATTTGCTTTAATTAAGTACTTAGATGAAAATTTTATTAAAAATTATGAATTTAATACAAAAGATGCTTCAATTAAGATTAAAAAACCAAATTGGATAAAAGATTAATTTAATTAACAATTATTAAAGAAGCGTCAGCTATTCCATAAGTTATCATTGTTTTTGTTTCAGGGGGAAAATTATTTGTCTTAGTGTAGTTTGTTCCAAATTCTTTATCCCATAAATAAATCCAACCAGAAGTATTTATCTTCAAAGGATTGTTAGATAAAAATCTAAGATTATCGTTACCACCACCAAAATCTAACTCTTTAGCTTTTTTATAATTTTCTGATGCCCACTGAACAAATTTTTCAACTTTTGGATATTTTTTTTTTACATCAATTCCTTGATGTTTTAATATTATAGCCATTACAATCATTGACTGACCAACAAAATTACCCGATTGTATCCCGTAGTTTGCACCATCACCTTTTCTATGTTCATTTTTAAAAGTTCCATTTTTTTTTCTCATCGTTTTATAGAAATCTTCAAAACCATTTATAGCAGCGGTGAAATAATCTTCATTCTGATCTGCAACACCCCACAACATATAAGCAACTTTTTTGTTAATTGACTCATGGTTCGCTGGTTCAAAAAAGTTATTCCATTTAAAAGCATTACTCACTAAGCCATCTAAAGGACCTTGTTCTAATACCCAAACTCTTTTTTCTAGCCATGAATGAACTATCTTAAATTCAGCGTCAGTGTAGATATTATTTTTTTGTAAAACAATATGTGCTTCTACCAAAGGTATAATTGTAGGATAAAACCAATTTAAAGAATTACCATATGCTTGAAAATCAATATACTCACCACTTTGATACAAAAAAGTATCTGGCTGTAATTCATTTAACCACTTTCCATTTGCTCCATCAATCAAACCTTGCTTTAAGTTTTCAAAATTTCCTAATTGTAATAAGTTTGATATTACAAGCGCATGTCTCCATGGTTTAAAATACTTTTCACTATCACCACCAGCTCCCGTAATTTCTTTTTTAAATTTTTCATTAAGAAAAATTTCATTTCCATCATTTATAGCTGGAGCATAAATCATACTATCCAATATTTGATTCCACTGAAGATTTAGACACGAGTCTTTTCCACATCCAAAAATATCTTGGTTATTATATTTATCTGAACTTTTCCAACCTTGCCCCCAAATTCCTAACATCTTTTTTGGTTTGATTGGCTTACCTTTATCAGCAATATTTATTGCTTTATTCGATGAGCTGCTAACACTTTTGCCAATAAATAATTTTGGTTGTATGTTTATATTTTCAATTATTATATTACAGTCAGTTGTCTTTGCACAATTGTATGCCCATTTTTTTCCATGTGGCCAATCTTTATGATCTGCGTATGTGCTTCCACTCAAAATTAAACACATAATTACAATGTCTAAGATTCTTCTCATAGTAAAACTATAAGTTAACCTGAAAAAAAAACGAGAATAATCTAAACACACTTAGGTTCAAAAATTAGAAATTTTTTAGAAATTTACCAAAAACTTCATTTTGGTGCGGTCGGAGAGACTCGAACTCTCATGGACTAAGTCCACACGGCCCTCAACCGTGCCTGTCTACCAATTTCAGCACGACCGCAATATGTCTCATAATAAATGAATGACAACTAACTTTCAAATTGGTAAAAAACACCATGGAATTTACACAAGAAGTGCAAAAAGCAACAGATCCGATTTACCAAAAAATTTCAAAGGTAATGCCTGAAATAGAATGGTCTGTACATGCTCCATACATTCATAAAATTAACAAGCTTAAAAAAGAAAAGAATGCTGTGATACTTGCTCACAATTATCAAACACCAGAAATCTATCATGGTGTAGCTGACTTTGCTGCAGACTCGTTAGCTTTGGCAATTGAAGCATCAAAAACTTCTGCAGATATAATTTTAATGGCAGGTGTTCACTTTATGGCCGAAACTGCAAAATTAATGAGTCCTAATAAAAAAGTTATTTTACCCGATATGGATGCTGGGTGTTCACTTTCTTCATCAATTACAGGAAAAGATGTAAGATTATTAAAAGAAAAATATCCAGGAGTGCCTGTAGTTTCTTATGTAAATACGTCTGCAGAAGTTAAAGCTGAAACAGATGTATGCTGTACATCTGCAAATGCAGTTAAAATTGTAAAATCGCTCGGAGTTAAAAAAGTAATATTTCTTCCTGACGATTACCTTGCAAAATATGTTGCCTCTCAAACAGATGTTGAAATTATATCATGGAAAGGCATTTGTATCGTCCATGATCAGTTTAATGAAAAAGAAATAAATGATATTAGAGAAAAAAACCCAGGAATTAAAATCATTGCCCATCCTGAATGTCCACCTGAAGTTATTAATGCCAGTGATTTTGCAGGTTCAACTTCTGGTATGATTAAATATGTTCAGGACAACCAACCTAAAAAAGTAATGATGGTTACAGAATGTTCTATGAGTGATAATATTCAAGTAGAAAATCCAAATGTAGATTTTATAAAGCCATGCAACATGTGTCCTTACATGAAAAAAATTACACTTCCTAAAATATTAGATTGCCTAGAAAATGAAACAGGTGAGATAATTATGGATAAAGAAACAATTGAAAAAGCTAGAATATCAGTTGAAAAAATGGCAGCCATCGGCAGATAATTAAGTGTCAATAATAAAACTTAGTAAAGATTTTATTCGTAACACAGTTAAGAGAGCTTTAAATGAAGATCTCTACCCTTCTGGAGACATTACATCAAATTTAGTAAAAAATAATAAAGTTGTTAAAGTTAAACTTCTTTCAAATCAAAATGCAATTATTGGCGGTTTGTTGTTTGCAAAACATGCTTTTGATTTAGTTGATAATAAGATTAAATTTACAATAAAAAAAAAAGATGGCTCACAAATTAAAAAAGGATCATTGATTGCAACTATTGAAGGGAATGCTAGAAATATTTTAATTGCTGAAAGAGTTGCTTTAAATTTTTTATCCCATATTTCAGGTATCGCTACAAAAACAAATCAATTTGTAAAACTTGCTGGTAAAAAATGCAAAATTTGTTGCACGCGTAAAACAATTCCGAACATAAGAGTTATCCAAAAATATGCAGTTAAATTAGGAGGTGGTACTAATCATAGATTTAATCTTAGTGACGAGTTCTTAATTAAAGATAATCATATTGCATCATCTGACATTAAAAGTTTAGTTTCTTTAGCTATTAAAAACAAAAAAGGACGAAAAATAACAGTTGAAGTTGATAATTTAAAACAATTAAAAACTATTATGGGTCTTGAATTTAATACTGTCTTGTTTGACAATATGTCTGTAAAAAATTTAAAAGTAGGTGTTAAAATTGCAAAAAAATATTACGAAACTGAAGCCTCAGGAAATATCAATCTAAAAACAGTCAAAAGTGTTGCCAAAACAGGAGTGGATAGAATTTCTGTTGGAAGCATAACTCATAGTGCTACTGCTATTGATTTAAAATTAGAAATCTAAGATACAAATTTAGACAAATCGGGTTTAAAATAATTTGGGCCCTTCATTACTTTTCCAGACTCATTATAAATGGGTTCATCATTTTCACCTAGTTTGCTCATATTAGAGTTTTGAACTTCATCAAAACATTTATCCAAATCAATACCAAATGCGTGGCCTGCCCCATAAGTTACATACAAGATATCAGTTAGGGCATCAGCTACTTCTAGTAGATCATTATTATCCATTGCCTCTTTAAGCTCATCAAGTTCCTCTTTAATTAAATCAATCCTTAATTTGTTGATTTTATCACTGCTAAATGAGGGCTTAGTTTTGACCTCTTGGCCAAAAGTTTTCATAAAAGTTCCAACTTTATTAAAATTCGACATTTTGCTCCTGTAAGTTTTTTAAAATTATTGTATGTTAATATTTATTTATTACTTACAAATTAATCAATGAAATTAAGAAAAGAATTTGACAGTATTGGAAGTGTTAATGTCCCAAATGATAAATATTGGGGTGCGTCCACACAACGATCAAATAAATTTTTCAATATTGGTAAAATTCTTGTTAATATTTCAATAATCAAATCTATTGCAATTATTAAAAGATCAGCTGCTATAGTTCATTCGAAAGATAAACTAATTAATAATAAAATTTCTAAAGCAATTATTAAAGCCTCAGATGAAGTAATAAAAGGTAAGTTAGATGAAAACTTTCCTCTTAAAGTATGGCAAACAGGCTCTGGAACACAAACCAACATGAATGTTAATGAAGTAATTGCTAACCGAGCAATTGAAATTTTAGGTGGAAAAAAAGGAACTAAAAAACCAGTTCATCCAAATGATCATGTTAATAAATCACAATCAACAAACGATGTTTTTCCAACAGCAATGCACATTTCTGTGGCAGAAGAAACTTTAAAAAAATTACTACCAAGTTTAAAAATTTTAGAAAAAGAATTAAAAAGAAAATCATCTGAGTTTAAAAATATAGTAAAAATTGGAAGAACCCATTTACAAGACGCAACACCTCTTTCGCTTGGACAGGAGTTTTCAGGCTATCACATACAAATTAAAAAAAGTATTGAAAGAATAGAATATGCTTTAAAAGAAATTTTTTATCTTGCTCAAGGTGGTACAGCTGTTGGTACTGGAATAAACTCTAAAAAAAATTTTGATAAAAAAATAGTTAAAGAAATAGCTAAATTTACAAAAATATCCTTCAAACCAGCTGCAAATAAATTTGCTGAACTTGCAGCCCACGACTCGATTGTAAATTTTTCTGGAACTTTGAATACATGTGCAGTTGCTTTAATGAAAATTTCAAATGATATTAGATTTTTAGGATCAGGTCCTAGAGCTGGGTACGGTGAGCTTATATTACCTGAGAATGAACCAGGTTCTTCCATTATGCCTGGAAAAGTTAATCCTACTCAATGTGAAGCTGTTACCATGGTTTGTGTAAAAGTGATTGGTAATCATAATGGTATCACTATGGCAGGATCTCATGGCCATTTTGAATTAAATGTTTTTAAACCTTTAATCGCACATAATATTTTACAATCAATTAATTTAATAGCTGACAGTACCAAAAATTTTGCTCTTTATTGTGTTAAGGGAATAAAAGCTAATAAGAAAAAAATTCAAGAACATTTAGATAATTCTTTGATGCTCGTTACAGCCTTAGCTCCTAAAATTGGTTATGATAATGCAGCAAAGATTGCAAAAACAGCACTCAAAAACGATACAACTCTTAAATTTGAAACATTAAAGACAGGTCTTATAAGTGAAAAAGATTACAATAAAATAGTAGATCCAAAAAAAATGATCTATCCTGCATAATCATTCATTGCTTGGTTCACTAAATTTTTTAAGTAAATTCTATTTTGAAGATTGTTATCTTTTAAAATAATTTGATTTAAAGTTTTGTTAACTTTTAGATTAATTATTTCATCCACTTTAATGTCATTCAAGTTAACAGTCATTTCATCAAAATTATAACTTAAATTAAACTCAAATTTTTTAATTTCTTTTCGATTACTACGAGGTGTTTGAAAAATCTTATAAACTTGGTTGAAATCCTTAACATTAATAGAGATTAAAGCATCCAAGATTAGATTGTTATTATTTGTATAAAGCAAACTATCCGTTATTTTAATATCAGCGTAATTTTTTAAGCTAAATTTAGTTTCATTTATATCTACTAAACCTTCACTTATCTTAACATTGAGTGCTAAATTAACTAAATCTCTAAAAGAAGTAGTTTGTTTAGCAATAATATTTGTATTTATATTTAAATTTTTACTATTAAGTAATCCTGTTTTTAAAAATTGAAGAAATATCGAATTTGAATTTAATAATACATTTAAATTAATTCTATCTAAATCCCCTGATAGTTCTGAAAAAAAGGGTTTTAGATTAATAAAACCATTATAATCAAAATTTTGATCTAGAGATTTATCAAAAAAATTAAACTTAAAAAAATTTTTTTTAAGATTATATGTACCTTCACTTTTCTTATGATTATGAGTAATCTTTATTAAACCGTCTTTTTCAAAATTTTTATAATTAAAGATATTTTCAATTTGAAGATTAATAAAATCTAAATTCAATTTACTTATAATTTGTTTTTTGCCAATATCATTCTTAATTTCTGTCTTGTAAGGTATATTAAAAATCACATTATCAGCTAATAAAATGTTTTCTAAATTTTTAGTATCATAAAAATATTTTAATTCATTGATCTTGTTTATAAATAGAACATCATTTTCAATATTTTTATAAAAAATATTGCTGTTCTTAATTTTAAGTGAAAAATTAGAAAAATCATTATTCAAAAGTTTAATAAAAAAATCATAGTTTTCTTTATCCAAATTGAAATTCATTTTATTAAAAGTAATATCCTCAATTTTAATTTTGCTAGGGAATAATAAATATTTGAGTGAAATATAGATTCTTATCTCTCCTGAGCTTTCAATTTGGTTCAGAGGCAACCTATTTTCAAATGTAAAATTAGGCTTCGGAAATAAATTATAACTATAATTGTCTGATAAATTAAAATCTAAATCTAAATTTTTTAATAACTGATTCTTGACATTAGTAAGTAATTTTTTGCTATTATATAGATAAGGTATAGATAAATAAGAAAAAATAGAAAATAATAGGACTAAAAAAAAGACAAAAGTTCTTTTAAATCCTAAAAAGGTTAACAGTTTGTCTTTTTCAAAAAGAAAATTTAATTTGTTTAATTTTCTCTTTAATAGACTATTTATAAAGCGGTTAATCTTTCTTAAGATTCTAACAAAATAATTATGTTTGTTCATAAAACTATGAAACTTATAATGAAATATTTTAAATGATAAACTCTGATTATTTAAAAAACCTGAATAATGCTCAAAAAGAAGCTGTATTACATTTAGATGGCCCATTATTAATCGTTGCAGGCGCAGGATCTGGAAAAACAAAGGTTTTAACTTCAAGAATTGCTCACATAATAAAAGAAAAGAAAGCATTTCCTAATCAAATCTTGTCAGTTACGTTTACTAATAAAGCTGCAAAAGAAATGCAAACCAGGGTGAGCAAAATGCTGGGGTCGGCTGCGACTGGACTTTCTTGGCTTGGAACATTTCACTCAATTTGTGCAAAAATATTAAGAAAACACGCAACAGCTGCAAATCTAAATTCAAATTTTACAATTATAGATACTGACGATCAAACAAGACTTATTAAAAATATTTGTAAAAGTGAAAATATTGATATCAAACAGTTGGCACCAAGATTTATATTAGCAATAATTGATCGTTGGAAAAATAAAGGGTATTACCCTTCTGAAGTTGTAATAAATAATAAAGATGTTTATGAAAAAACAATACTTCCACTATATAAAATTTATCAGCAAAAATTAATAGATTTAAATTCGTGTGATTTTGGTGACTTAATTTTACATACTGTAAAAATTTTAGAAAACTATCCTGATATAAGACAAATTTACACTACTAACTTTAAATATATTTTAGTTGATGAATATCAAGATACTAATTTTATTCAAAGTAAATGGTTAAATTTACTTTCTGAAAAAACTAAGAATTTATGTTGTGTGGGTGATGATGATCAATCTATTTATAGTTGGAGAGGAGCGGAAATTAAAAATTTTTTAGAATTTGATCAAGTTTATAAAAATACAAAAGTAATAAGACTTGAACAAAACTATAGATCCTCTCAAAATATTTTATCTGTTGCTTCTAATCTAATATCAAATAACCAAAACAGAGTTGGCAAAACACTTACAACAAATATGGAAGAAGGAGATTTAGTTAAACTGAATTGCTATAAAAACGGCAAAGATGAAGCGGTTGGAATTTCTGATGAAATTGAAAAAAAGTTGAAAAAAAAATACTCTTTTAATGAAATGGCTATTTTAGTCAGAGCCATATTTCAAACAAGAGAATTTGAAGAGAGATTTCTTAAAATCGGTATGCCTTATAGAATTTTAGGAGGGACAAAATTTTATGAAAGAGCTGAAATAAAAGATTGTGTTGCCTATTTAAGATTAATCCATCAAGAGAAAGATGATCTAGCCTTTGAGAGAATTGTTAACAACCCTAAAAGATCGATTGGAGACACTACATTAAAAACTGTTCATGAGTTTGGAAAAAAAAATAATTTAAGTCTAGAGTCTGCTGCAAAAAAAATGCTTGAGCAAAATTTAATTAAACCAAAAACCAAAATAGGTCTTAGTTTTTTTCTTAACGCATTAAGTAAATGGAGAAATGATCTTAATATCAAAAAGATAAGTCACATTAAATTACTACAGAATATTTTAGATGAGTCTGGCTACTCAGCTATGCTTAAGAATAAAAAAGATCTAGACAATGAAAATAGATTAGAAAATATAAAAGAATTATTAAGTGCGATGAAAGAATTTGATAATTTAGAGAGTTTTTTAGAACATGTTTCTTTAGCAACCTCAATCGATCAAGAATGGGATGGTGAAAAAATTAACATGATAACCATGCATGCAGCAAAAGGACTTGAATTTGATGTGGTTTTTCTTCCTGGCTGGGAAGAAGGTTTATTTCCACACCAAAAATCAATTGAAGAAAAAGGTCAAAGTGGCTTAGAGGAAGAGCGTCGTTTAGCTTATGTTGGTATTACTAGAGCCAAAAAAAAAGCTATTATTTCTTTTTCCATGAATAGGTTTTACCAAGGTGATTGGATCGATAGTATGGCCTCAAGATTCATAGATGAATTACCAGAAAAACATTTAGAAAAAAATTCTTTTTTTGAAGAAGAAGTTGACGATGCTCAAGATTTTGATTTTAATCAGGATTTTGAAATTGAAGAAGGAACAAGAAGCCCTGGATGGATAAGGTATCAAAAAAGAATTAAATGAACAAAGAAGTAAAAGCCTTAAGAAAAAAATTTAAAGAATATGATATTGATGGATATATTATACCAAAAAATGATGACTATTTTACAGAATATTCAAAAATAAATAGATTAAAAATTATTTCAAATTTTAGTGGCTCTGCTGGTTTGGCTGTTGTTTTAAAAGATAAGTGCTATTTATTTACAGATGGCAGATACACCATCCAAAGTGAAATGGAAAGTGGAAAATATTTTAAAGTTATTAGTTATGAAAACATAACTAATTGTAAATTATTTAAAAATTTAACGTTAGGATTGGATCCAAAACTATTTACACACGAACAAATTAAAAAATATTTTTTAAAACACAATAAAATTAAATTTTTATCAAATAATTTAATTGATGAAATTAAAACTCAAAAAGGTATTAAAAAAATTCCTTTTTTTTCACTTAATGACAAAATAACTGGAGAAAATCAAAAATCAAAAATTAATAAGATTGTAAATTACTTAAAAAGAAATAAAGCTGATAATTTATTTATAACAGCTCCTGAAAATGTTGCTTGGATTTTGAATATTAGAGGTGGCGATGGACCAAATAGTCCTATACCAAATTCTAGATTAATCATTAACAAATCAAAAAAAATATTTTTTATTACTGAACTTCAAAAAGCAAAAAAATTAATAAAAGAAAAAATTATTAATAAAAATCAATTGATCAAAACAAATGATTTACCAAAAAAAATTTTGATGTTAGAAGGAAAAAAATTTATAATTGATGATAAATCTTGTTCTGTTTTTTATGAAGATATTGTTAAATCTAAATTTACAATTATAAAAAGAAAAGACCCAACTTATCTTTTTAAAGCAATAAAAAATAGAACAGAAATTAACAATATGATTAAATCTCATGTTTCAGATGGAGCTGCGCTTACAAAATTTATTTATTGGATCAAAAATATTAATAAAAAAAGTATTACAGAAGTTGATGCTCAAAAAAAACTAGAAAAATTTAGAAAAAAAAATAATAATTATTTATATCCTAGTTTTGAAACTATTGCAGGGTCTGGTGAAAACGGTGCTATTGTTCATTATAGAGCAAAAAAAGAAAATTGTAGAACAATAAGAAAAACGGATATCTTTTTATGTGACTCTGGTGGTCAATATAAATATGGTACTACCGATGTTACTAGAACCCTTTGTTTTACAAAACCAAAACCAAGTATCAAAGATATATACACAAGGGTATTAAAAGGACACATTGCTGTAGCAAATACAGATTTAAGACTAGATAATACGGGCATAAAAATAGACAAAAGAGCCAGAAAATATTTAAATAAAAGTAACTTAGATTATGCGCATGGTACTGGTCATGGTGTTGGTTTCTTTCTAAATGTTCATGAGGGCCCACAATCAATTTCCAAATTAAATAAGATTAAAATTCAAGAGGGAATGATTTTAAGTAATGAACCAGGTTATTACAAAAAAGGTTCGTTTGGTATTAGAATAGAAAACCTAGTTTTTGTAAAAAAGATTAAAAACAAAATTTGTTTTGAGAATTTAACTCTTGCTCCAATAGATAAAGAATTAATTAACTACAATCTTTTGACTAAATTAGAAAAAAATTATCTTTTCAAATATCATTTAAATGTTTATTCAAAACTTTCAAAATACCTTACCCTTAAAGAAAGAAAATGGTTAGCTAGTTATATTTAGCATTTTCAAAAATTGACTTTGATTTAATATAGGAATTTTAAAATCTTTAGCCATATCTACTTTTTTTTTTGTTGGTTTTTCACCAATTATTAAATAGTTTAATTTTTTAGTTACAGTACTCACTGAAGTTCCAGAATTTTCTTCTATCAAAGATTTTACTTCTGCTCTACTGATACCATTTAACTTTCCAGTTACCATAAATGTTTTTTCTTTTAACAATCCATTTTTATCTTTATCTATTGCATCTTTTACAATTAGAACTTTTTGTAACTCCTCTAGAATATTAAGATTAACTTCATTATTAAAAAAGTTATTTACTGAATTTAGCTGAGTTTCACCAATTCCATCAATATTTAGTATATCATCCAAATTTTGTTTATTTGAAAAACTAATGAACTTTGAAAATGATTTAAAATATTTTGACAAAATTTTTGCATTTTCTATACCAATATGTCGTATACCTAATGAGTATATTAATCTTTCTAAAGAAATATTTTTTCTTTGATTAATTGAATATTTTAAATTTTCCATTGATTGTTTGCCCCAACCTTCAAGTTTTTCTATTTTTTTAAAATCTAATTTGAATATATCTTGTGGTAATTTTATTAAATTAAGTTTCCAAAAATTTTCGACTATTTTCTTTCCAAACCCATCAATATTTAAGGCTTCTTTAGAGACAAAATGTTTTAGTTTCTCTATTGCAATTTTTTCACACTCATAACCTTCACTGGCACATCTTCTAACTGCATCTTCTCTTTTGGTAACATTATTAAACTCTTTAATAGTTTTAGAACCACATGATGGACATTTTTTTGGAAATATAAATTTTAGCGATTTGTTATCTCTCTTCGTTTTATCCACTGATAATATATGAGGTATTACATCTCCAGCTCTCTCAATAGTTGCTAAATCTCCCATTCTTATATCTTTTCGATCAATCTCATCCTCATTATGTAAAGTTGCATTAGATACAATTACACCTCCAATATTGACTGGTTTTATTTTTGCAACCGGTGTTAAGGCTCCTGTTCTGCCAATTTGAATCTCTATATTAAGAATTTTAGATATTGCTTTATTAGAGGCGAATTTATGAGCAATAGCCCACCTTGGTGCATTGGCAACATTTCCAAGTCTTTTTTGCAGTTCAAAATCATTAATTTTATAAACTATACCATCTATATCAAAATCAATTTTTGTTCTATTTTTTTCAATATTTTCATAGTTGATCAACAAATTATTAACTCCTGTAATTAATTTATTAAGTGGATTAGTTTTAAAACCCCAGTCATTTAATTTTCTTAAAAAATCTGTTTGGTTTTTTATTTTTAAACCTTTTTCAAAACCAAAAGTATAAGCTATAAATTTTAAAGCGATTTTTTTTGTATCATTGGGATTTTTTTGTCGTAATGATCCTGATGCTGCATTTCTTGGATTTGCAAATTTTTCTTTTATATTTTCAAAATCACTATTTTGTATAAAAACTTCACCTCTAATATCAATTTCTTTAGGAAAGTCTTTTGACTCAATTTTTTTTGGAATATCTCTAATTGTAGCAAGATTATCTGTAATATCTTCTCCTTCTTTTCCATCACCTCTAGATAAACCAGTTTTAAACTCACCATTTTTATATATCAATGACGCTGATATACCGTCTATTTTAGGCTCTGTACTATAAGATAAATTAAAATTTTTATTTTTAGATAAAAAATTTAATATTCTTTTTTCAAAATTAATTAAGTCTTCTCTACTAAAAGCATTTGCTAAAGACAGCATCGGAACACTGTGTAGTATTTTTTTAAAATTTTTAGATGGTCTAAATCCTACTACTTTTGATGGTGAATTTTCTGAATTTAAAAATGAATATTTGTTCTCTAAAATAAAAATACTCTTTTTTAAATCATCATATTTTTCATCAGTTACTAGTGGTTTACTCTCATTATAATAATTCTTATTATAGTTGATTATTAACTTTATCTTTTTTTTATATTCAGATTCTATTTTTTTTTTATTCATCTCAACTAAACAGAGATTTAAATTTTTTTAATATTGAATTATTTTCTTTCTTAATATCTTTTATTTTATTTTTTTTATAATTTTTATTAAAAACACTGAATGATTTCTCATACCATTTGGACGATTGGTAATTATAGCCTAATAGATTGGCGTATTTCTTTGCCTCTGTTTCAATTCCAAGTATGTAGTAAATTTCAACTAATCTATGAGTAGCTTCTTCTACATAAATTGTAGTTTCATAATCATCAACAACAACTCTAAATCTATTTATTGCTGAAATCCATTTTTTTCTATCAACATAATATCTCCCCAAGTACATTTCTTTAGCAGCTAAAATTTCATCTATTAAATTAATTTTGAACATAGCGTCTGTGGCAAATTCTGTATCTGGGTATTTAGAAATTAAACTTTGAAATGTCTTTTTTGCATTTATTATAGATTGAAGATCTTTCTTTTCATCTACTATTTGTTCATAATAACACAATCCTAATAAATACTCTGCATACACAATATCTTTATGATTAGGATAAACTCTCAAAAATCGAGTCAATTCAGCCATCGCATCACCATAATAATTTTGAGTATAATATGAATAGGCAGCCATCAAGGCGGATTTGGGTGCATACTCAGATTGTGGAAATAAGATTTCTGCTTCATTGAATTTTTTTGCTGCATAGAGAACATCGCCAGTCTTAAGTTCTTTTAATCCCTCCTCATAAGCTTCTATCATTTGAGATTCCAGATTTGCTTCATTGATTGTAGATTTTTCAATATCTTTTTTTGAACAAGAAAAACAAAATAAGGCAATTAAAAAAAAATAAAAATAATTACGATAGATCATGATTAATTATACCTTAATTTATATCTTTTAAAATATATGTTTAGCTTAAGCTATAGATTTTAATAATTTTCTATTTATTAAAGTATGAGGTAAGTTTTTTTCTTTTATTTCAAGTATTGAAAAGTTTTCTTTGTTTTCAAATACTTTTCTTAATAATTGATTGGTAAGATAATGACCTCCTTGAGAACATTTAATTTTAGCAATTATTCTATAACCAGATGTATAAAGATCACCAATGCAATCAAGTATTTTGTGGTTAACAAATTCTTTATTATTTCTTAATCCTTCTGGGTTTAAAATTTCTTGATCTTTAACTACAATTGCGTTTTCTAAACTACCACCTTTTGCTAGTCCATTTTTTTTAATTAACTCAATATCTTCAAACAAACAAAAAGTTCTTGAATTATATACATCATTTAAATCATCTTCAAAAACTTTAACTTTATTTCTCTGGTTTCCAATGATTTGGTTTTTATACTTTAATTCAAAATCTATATCTAAACTAAGAGCAGAAGGTTCTATTGAAATAAATCGATCACCATCTGTAAATTTAATTTCTTTATTTATCTTAATAATCTTAATAGGAGCATCACTTACAACTATTCCAGAATTAATGATTTTTTCAATAAACTCTTTTGCAGATCCATCTAAAATTGGAACTTCTTCATTATCAATTTCAATCAATGCATTGTCAATTCCTAGCCCAAATAATGCACCCATTAAATGTTCAATAGTTGAAACCTTAACACCAAATTCATTTTCAATAGTTGTATTTAGTGAAGTATTCGTAACGTTCATGAAATTAGGGTAAACTAGGTTATTTACTTTATGATCAACTCTTTTAAAAACAATCCCAAAATTAGGCTCAGCTGGTTTAATACAAATATTTACATTTAATCCACTGTGTAGTGCTACTCCATAAAACGAAACATTTTTACTAATTGTTTTTTGAGTTAAATAAGACATTAAAATCTTTTAATTTGATTTTAATAAACTTTAAAAACAACAAATGTTACTGGAAAAAACACTTTTAACTAAATAGTTGAAAAAATTTTTCAAAAAAACCACTATTTTCGGCATGTTTTGAGACTAATGTAACTTCATTTTTGTTTAGACCATTTCTTAGTTTATTTACCATTGCTGATAACTCGGTGACATCTTCACCAAAAAAACTTTTAATGTATGTACCAGACATATACTGTCTAATTTTAATTTGATGACTCTCTAATAACTTCTCAAAAATAGAAGTTAAACTATCAGGAATAGATATAAAATTTACCTCTAAATATAAATTATCATCATTTACATCTAGGTTATTTGATGAAAAATTATTTTCATTTGTATCGGTATTAACGATAATCATATGCATAATGATTTGATCATGATGATTTTCTTTAAATATATCTTTAACTTCTATTAAATGATTTTCTAAATATTTTTGATTTATAGAATTTTCATAATTCTTTTTTTTTATTGCTATGTTAATATTTAAAATTTTATCATCATCTATTATCAAGATAATATTTTTAACAAAACTACCTACTTCTTTTTCAATTTTATAGATGTTATCGTCAAGAAATTTTGAAAGACTATTTAAATCAATTTCTTCACTAATCTTTAGTTCTTTATTATATAAATTTTTTAAATTCTTTTTATCATTTACAAATATTTGATATTTGTTTTTAGAAATATAAAGAAAAGTTTCAAAATCAGTTTCTTCAATCATTTAAAATAATTTGATTCTTAATTCTTGCATCAATTATTCTATTATCTTTAAATTCATTATTATGCAAAAATTCTAATGCAAGCTTCAACGCAAGTTTCGTATTTTCATTAGGTAATTTAATTATTGTATTATCTTTTAATTCAAAATCCCATCTTTTAGATGAAAAAAAATATAAATTTTTAATTTCTTCATAAGAAATTTTAGATTGATCAATAATTTTTTTAATATTAAAAAATTCAATCACATCTGGATTTCCAAAAATAAAAGGTAATTGATTATTTGAAAAATCATTTTTAGTGAGTTTTCCATTTGAACCCAAATAAAATATTTTTCCATTTTCATTGATTTTTGCCAAAAATTTAGTCTTCTTGATATTAATTTCTATTGAAGATGGATATCTTTTAAAAATAAAATATTTTTCCACTAAGGAATTTAATTCAATTTCTTTAATAAGATTATTTCTATTAATTAAAAAAATATTACCTAAATTAAAATCTTTAATTTTTTTCAATAAAATTGATTTATCCTTAATATCTAATCCAATAATATTAATATCGCTAATATCACTAAATTTTAAATTATTAAGACTAATATTGTTAACTGACCCAACTAAAATAAGTAAAAAAATATATATTAAAATTTTTTTACTTTTTCGTTGATGCATCATTTAAAATCCACTCAATTAGTTTTATAAAAGTTATTCCTCTATATTTTGCTATTTCTGGGACAAGCGATAATTTGGTCATTCCTGGTTGGGTATTAATCTCTAATAAGTAAAACTTATTTTTAAAAAATTTAAAATCTGATCTGGTAACTCCTTTACAGCCAATAACTTTATGTGCCTTAAGTGACATGTTCATGACCTCATTTAATTTTTTGTTTGAAAGTATAACTGGAATTATATGTTCAGTTTTTGCATTAGCGTTATATTTAGCTTGATAATCATAAAATTTTCTTTTTGGTTTAAGTTCTATTGCTCCTAATTTTTTATTACCCATTATTGCAACTTGAATTTCTCTTCCCCCAATAAATTCTTCGATCATTACTTGCTTGTAACTTTTTATTGAATCTAAAATTTTCGATATATTTTTTTTATTACAAATGAAAACGTTTACACTTGAGCCTTCATTAATTGGCTTTACAACTACTGGAAATTTTAACTTTTTTTCTATTATTTTTATTAAATCAAAATTATTTTTATCATAAGAATATTTAATATATTTTGGTGTATTAATTTTATTTTTTATAAAAATTTTTTTTGAGATTTCCTTATCCATTGCCAATGAAGACGCGATCACTCCTGAATGTGTGTATGGTATTTTAAATCCTTCTAAAATAGTTTGAATATAGCCATCTTCACCAAACTGTCCATGTAAGGCATTAAAGATAACGTTTGGTTTAAATTTATTAATATTTTTTGTTAAATTATTATCTGGTTCAGAAATTTTTACATTATAACCATTTTTTTTTAGTTCTTTTGCGACTTGAAAACCAGTATCAAGACTAATTGATCTTTCTTTTGAAATTCCACCAGCAAGTATTAGTATTTTTTTTTTCAAATTATTTTAAAATTTTTATTTCTGTTTCTAATTTTACACCAGTTTTTTTAAAAACACTTTCAGATACAAATTCTATTAATCTTATCATGTCATCAAACTTAGCATCACCCTTATTAACAAAAAAGTTGCAATGTTTCTCTGAAATAGAAGCATCACCAAAAGATTTTTCTAGAGAAACTGACTCTTTTATTAATTGCCAAACTTTTTTATCTGATTGACCTAATGGATTTTTGAATGTGCTTCCACTGGTTTTAATTCTAGTAGGTTGTGCCTTTTCCTTTTTTTCTTTTAATTTTATCATTTCTTTCTTAACTAAATCTGAATTTTTTTTATAACCTTTAAAAGATGCGCTCAAAAAGATTAGGTCATGTGGCAATCCACTATCTCTATATTTAAAATTAATTTCTTTTGCTGGTATAGTAATGACTTGTCCTAATTTATTGATAGCTTGCACTGAAACTAGAATATCTTTAAATTCTCTTTCAAAACAACCAGCATTCATCTTTATTCCTCCCCCTACTGTACCTGGTATGCAGGATAGAAATTCAAACCCACCCAAACTATTATCCATTGCAAATTCTGAGAGTGATTTATCACTGACAGCACTTCCAGCAATAATTATATCCCTTGACAAAAGAGAAATATTATTAAAATTATTTGAAAGCTTAATTACTACACCATCATAAATCTTATCAGTAATTAAGGTGTTGGATCCACCACCAAGAGTGAATATTTTTTCTTTATTTTCAATTTTTTTTAAAAATTTGATTAATTCCTTTAAATTGTTTGCTTTAAAGTAAATTTTAGTCTGTCCATCTATATTAAACCAATTTTTTTTTTTCAAACTATAATCAAACTTTATATTATCATTAAATTCTAACAATAGATCATCGTAGTTCATACTCATTATAAATATTGAGGCATTTCCCTCATCCATGTTGAGATAGTTCCTGCACCCATTCCAATAACTATTTTTTTTCCATATATGTTATTTTTTATGTATTTTGCTAATTGAAATCTATCATCTACTAAAAATAGTTTTACTTTTGAGTTTTTGATTATTTCTCTTGCAAAATTTTGGTAACTAAAACCTAATTTTATTTTTTCACCAGCAGTATAGATTGGAAGTAAAATAACTTTATCTGCATTTTTAAAAGCATAAGTAAATTCTTTTTTTAAATCTTTTAATCTTGAAATTCTATGTGGCTGGAAAATACATACCTTCTCATAACCTTTGTAGACATTATTTACTCCATCTAACACGACTTTGATCTCGGTTGGATGATGAGCATAGTCATCATAAAAATCGACTTTATTATATTTAAAAACTTTGTTAAATCTTCTTTGAACTCCCTTAAAATTTTTTAAACCTCTCTTAATGTTTGCAACAGTCAATCCAACTGTAATAGCCAAAGCCGATGCTGCAACAGAATTTCTAATATTGTGTATTCCTAATAGTGGAATCTTAATTTTTTTTATTAATCTATTTTTTTTATTTGGCAAAATTATCTTTAAATCAAATTCAGAATAATCTCTTGATTGTTTAATATTCTTAATACAAAAATTTGATTTTGTATCAATGCCATATGTATAAAAATTTTTATTACTTAGTTTCTTAATCAAATTTTGATTATTTTTATCATCTATGCAAATAAAAGATTTTCCAAATGATGGAACTTTATTTACAAACTTAATAAAATATCTACTCAGTTCATCCATAGAACTATAAAAATCCATATGCTCTCTATCTATGTTGGTTATTATTGAGTATGTAGGTGGGATATAGACAAAACTACCATCTGACTCATCGGCTTCTAGGATTGACCAGTCACTTTTACCCAGTCTAGCAGAATTATTGATAGAATTTATGACGCCTCCATTAATAATAGTTGGATCTATTTTGGTCTCTTGAAAAATTGAAGCTATTAGTGAAGTTGTGGTTGTCTTTCCATGAGAGCCAACAACTACAATATTTTTTGTTAGAGAAACAATATTTGCTAGCATTTCTCCTCTTTTATAAATTGGCAATTGTTTTTTTTTTGCCTCTACTAATTCTGGATTATTTTTTTTTATTGCAGAAGAAACAACGACTATAGTGGCTTTATCTATATTTTGTTTTTTATGTCCAATTGTAATCCTTATTTTCTCTTTTTTTAATCTTTCAATATTCTTATTGCTAGCTATGTCGCTACCCTGAATTTTAAAACCTTTACCCTTCATTATAAGGGATAATCCGCTCATTCCTATTCCGCCAATACCCACAAAGTGGATAATTTCAGATTTTGCTAATTTAATTTTCATTTATAATATTTAATAAATTTTGATTAACATTATTCCATGTATTTTGATAATTTAATTTTTCTAAATTATTTTTTTTCTTAAGTATTTCACCCTGATCACTTAATATGTTTAACAATAAATCTTCAAAAAAAAATTTGTCAAAATTAATTTGTTCAACAACCCAGCAGCAATCTTTATTTTTATAATAGTTAGCATTTTCCAGTTGATGGTTATCTTTAGAACTTGGCAATGGAATAGCAATAAAAGGTTTTCTGAGAAGAGAAATTTCAGCTAAACTAGAGGCACCTGCTCTTGTTATGCATAAATCTGCTTGATCCAAGAGTAAATTAAGATTTTGGTCAAAATTAAAAACAATATTATCAATTTTATTCTCTGAATATAAATTTTTAAGATTGTCTACATTTTTTTTATTTGTTTGATGAATTACTTTTAAAGATTTTATCTTTGAAATTTTGATAATTGACTCATGCAAGATTTTATCAAATATTTGTGCTCCTTGACTTCCTCCAATAATTATTAAAGTAAATTTTTCATTTTCATGTTTTTTTAATTTTTTATTGTAATATTTCTGTCTTATAAGTGGATTTAAGATCTTTAATTTACTTTTAAATTTTTTAGGAAAACCAATAATATTTTCGGAATAACATATTATTTTTTCACAAAATTTGAGAAAAAATTTATTTGCTCTTCCAATAACCATATTTGGCTCTAATAAAAAAATTTTAACATTTAGCATTCTTGCAGCTATACATAATGGTAAAGACATATATCCACCTGTAGAAATCAGAATTTTAATTTTTTCTTTTTTTAATAAAAACAAAGATCTTAGAGTTAAAAAAAATATTTTTAAAATTGAAATAGGTAATAAAATTAACTTACTTAACTTGGGTGTATCAACTAAGAAAATGTTGTAAGATTTATTATCCAAATATTTAAGACCTCTCATATCGCTTGAAATTGAGATGTCATAATAACTTTTTAAATGATCATACATTGTTATCGCAGGAATAACATGTCCACCGGATCCTCCTGTGGAAATTAAAATTTTACCCTTCATTTTCAATTATTTATTTTTCTTTTAGTTAAGTTTAAGATTATTCCAGATAATATTGAAATGCTTATTATTGAAGAACCTCCATAACTCAAAAATGGCAACGTCATACCAGTTGTAGGGAGTAATCTAATATTAACACCTACATGAATTGTTGCCTGCATCAAAATCAAGCTTATACAACCAATTAAAACAAGTTTAATCTTATCACTTTTTTCATAATTTATTTTTTTAAAAACCATATAAATGAACATTAAAAATAATAATAATATTAATATTATGGCAACAACACCAAACTCCTCAGAAATTACAGAAATGATATAATCAGTATGTGCCTCCGGTACTTGATTTTTTAACGTCCCTTCACCAATTCCTTTCCCAAAAAAACCACCACTAGTTATCGAGTCGATTGCTTTATCAGACTGAAAATTATGTGTTCCTGTGTCTCTAATAAAAAAAGAAAAGATTCTACTTTGGATATAATCAAACTTAGGTACGTATACAATTAAATAAGCTAGAAAACTAAAAGCAAATATAGAGAAACCAAAAAGAAAAAGAATATTTATGCCAGAGGTAAAAATTAAAACCGCCCAAGAAAAAACTACAAGAAGAGTTTGGCCAATGTCTGGCTGCATCATCAGAAGTGAAGAAATTATCAATATTAAAATAACTGATAACAAATATTTTAAATAAAGATTAGAATTTTTACTACTACACAGAATAGTTGACAGCATGATAATTAAAAAGGGTTTCAATACCTCAATTGGTTGAAATCTTGGTAAAAAAAATAAATCTATCCATCTCTTTGATCCCTTTACCTCAATGCCAATAACTGGAACTAAGAATAAAGAAATTAAAGCAACAAAAAAAAGAACAAGTGAGTATTTAAACAATAGATCAGTTTTTATAGAGGAAAAAATAAAAATTATAAATATTCCGATAAAAATATAAATTAAATGCTTAAAAAAAAAGAAATAACTATTTGTGTCCAGCTTATCTGAGGCAATTAATGAAGTTGAAACTAATGAAAAAAAAAGTCCAATTGTAAATAATAAAGTTATGAGAAAAAAAATTGATTTATCTATATTTTTCCACCATTGATAATAAAATTTAAATAAAAAACTATCGCTTTGCATTAAGAAATTTTTTAACTAATTGATTAAAATATTTGCCTCTATCTTCAAAATTTTTAAAGCTATCAAAAGATGCACCAGCCGGACTAAAGAAAATAATATTTTTTTTTAATTTCTTATTTTTTAAATCAAAAAATATTTCATTTAGTATATCTTTTAAATTAGTAAAATTATTAACTGGCATCTTATTCTTAAAATTCCTTTTAAATTCTTCGTGATTATCACCAAAGATAAAAGTTTTAAAATTCTTACAATGTTTTTTAGATAAATTAAATTGATCACCTTTTTTTGGAATACCTCCTAAAATCCAATAAACATTTTTTAAGTTTTTTAATAAATTTTCTGATGAAGCAAAACTTGTTGATTTAGAGTCATTAATTATTGTTAAATTTTTATCTTCATAGATAATTTGTTGTCGATATTTTAATCCTTTAAATCTATTTAAAGTTTTAAATAATATTTTGTTATTTAATTTTAATGTGTCAGAAATCTTTAAAACAAAAGATAAATTTTCTCTATTTCCTGCAGATAAGAAGTACTTATTGTTTAATTGTTTAATTGTTTTATTTGCTCTTTTTAAATCTACTCTAATAATTTTTTGCTTATATTTTTTACTATTTATCTTTTTATTTATTAACAAATCATTTTTTTTTACAAATGCTATGAATTTATTTGACTGAGAATTTAATAGCTTAAATTTAGCATTGATATAATTTTTTAAATTTTTATGTCTCTCTATATGATCTGGGCTAATGTTGAGTATTACTGAGTATTTTGAAGTAAATAATTTACTATAATCTAACTGATATGATGAAGCTTCAATCACGAAAACAGTATTTTTAGTAATTTTTTTTTCAGATAATGCTGGATTTCCAATATTTCCAATCAATCTACAGTCATGGTTTTGATCTAATAAAACTTCATATAATATTTTAGCTGTAGTAGATTTTCCATTGGTTCCAGTAATAGTAATACTTTTATTTTTGTAAAATGAATAAAATATATCTAGATCAGTATAAATTTTAGAAAGATTTTTTTTAAGAAATTTAGATAATTTGCAATTTAAAACGTCTATTCCTGGACTAATAATAATTCTATCAAACTTAATTTTAGATATTTTCTTAATATTTTTAAGCCTTTGATTTGATTGATACTTAAATTTTTTTTTTAAATTATCATCAAATAAATATACTTTAGCTTTATTATTTAAAAATTTGTATGACGAGATTCCACTTTTGCCTAGACCATAAATTAATATTTTTTTTTCTAAAAAAATATTTTTACTTTTTATCATTATCTTAATTTTAAAGTAGCTAGACCTATCATTGCTAAAATAATTGAAATGATCCAAAATCTAATTACAACAGTTGACTCAGGCCATCCTTTTTTTTCAAAATGATGATGAATTGGTGCCATTCTAAAAATTCTTTTTCCAGTTAATTTAAAAGAAATCACTTGGACCATCACCGAAACAGCCTCAAGAACAAATAACCCACCTGTAATTGCTAATACTATTTCATGTTTGGTAATTATTCCAACAGCACCTAAAGAGCCACCAAGTGCTAGAGAGCCTGTGTCACCCATAAAAATTTTAGCGGGTGGTGCATTAAACCATAAAAATCCTAAGCACGATCCTATTATCGCCCCACAAAAAATTGAAACCTCACCAGTGCCTTCGATATAAGGAATTTGTAAATAACTAGAAAAAACAATATTTCCAGTGACATAACTTATAAAGGCAAAACAACCTGCAACTAAAATTACTGGAACTGTAGCCAAACCATCAAGTCCATCTGTTAAATTAACTGCATTTGATGATCCTACAATTACAAATACAGAAAAAGGAATAAAGAACCATCCAAGATTAATTATTAAATTTTTAAAAAATGGAAAATACAAATTAGTAATTTCTTGATAATCCACAAAATAAACAAATAAACTAATTCCCAATATTGCCAAAAAAACTTGTGATAATATTTTAAATTTAGATGAAATGCCTGACGAATTATTATGTTTTATTTTTTTATAATCATCAAATGCTCCAAGCAAACCAAACGAAATGGCAATATAAATACAAAATAAAACACTTGTGTTTGATAAATCTCCCCAACATAAAACGGAAATCAGTAATCCAAATAAAATAATCACTCCCCCCATTGTCGGGGTGCCAATTTTTTTTACAATATGATCTTGAGGTCCATCATCACGTATAGGATCTACAATTTTTCTATTTGAAAAAAAATTTATAAAAGATCCTCCAATTAACAAAACTATAACCAATGAAGTGAATAAGGATAGCCCAGTTCTAAAAGTTATATATTTAAAAACGTTTAAAAATCCCAAAGTATCAACAAAATTAAGTAGAAATTGATAAAGCATTTATTTGAAACCTTTTATATTATTAACGATCTTATTGAATCCTGTTGCATTTGAGGCCTTAACCATAAGATAATCATTATTATTTAAATCATTTTTAATCAAATTAATAATTTGGGAGTTGTTATTTAATACCCTACCTCTTTTCATTTTTGAAATAGAATTGAATGTAAATAAAACTTTACTTCCCTTAACAAATATTTTGTCTATCTTTGTATTATTGATTATTTTACCAATAGACCGATGAAGTTTTTTTGAATGTTTTCCAAGTTCTAACATATCGCCTAATAGTAAATACTTTTTCTCTTTATTTATCTTAATTTTATTAAAATTTAAAATTGCTGATTTGAGAGACAATGGGTTTGAATTATAACTTTCATCTATCAAATTTAAGTTCTTATTATTAATTTTAATTTTAGTAATATCTCCTCTTCCGTCTGGTGTTTTAAAGCCCATAAAAATATTTTTATTTATTTTAGAGATATCTAAAAAGATACTCATAACAGCTAATGCAGCCAGAATATTTAATATATTATTTTGAAAATCATTAGAAATAAAAAAATAAGTTTTGAAATTATTTACTTTAATAGTTGCTTTAAACTTATTAGCAACTTTTTTAATATTCATCAGCTTTATATTTGAATTTTTATTATCAATACCAAATGATAAAATTTTAAGATTTTTTTTATTAGCTATTTTTTTATGTAAAGCAAAAAAATTATCGTCAGCATTAAGAACGATGAAGCCATTATCTTTTGTATTATTAATTATTTCTGATTTTGCTAATGCTATTTGCTTCAAATTTCTAAAATTCTTAGCATGAGCATAGTTAATGTTAGTAATCACACTAACATCTGGTTGAACAATTTTAGAAAGATAATCAATTTCACCTTTTTTATCCATTCCAATTTCCAACACTCCATAATCATTTTTTTGAACTAAATTAAAAAGACTTAAAGGAACACCATATTTATTATTGTATGATTTAGGAGAAATACTTACTTTGGATATTTGTTTTAATGAAGTGCCTAGTAATTCCTTTAAAGTAGTCTTTCCACAACTTCCTGTAATAGCTATGATTTTTGTATTTATATTTTGTCTATATATTTTTGAGCTTTTTGTTAAAAATTTTAGAGTATCCTTAACCTTAATTTGACGTTTAATATTATTATTTTTATCAATTATATTTACTATTGCTATTGATGCTTTTTTATTAAAGGCTTCACTCACAAATTTATTACCATCATTTTTTTTTCCTTTTATTGCAAAAAAAATGTCGCCTTTTTTTATTTCTCTAGAATTAATTCTTGCCTGTTTTAAAGAAATTTTATTAGATATCTTTTTTTTTCCAGAGAGCTCTTTAACTATATTAACTTTTAAATTATTTGATAAAGCTAAATTTTTTATTTTTATTGCGCCAAGAATAATTTTTTTATCTGAAAAGAAAATTTTTTTTACACCAATTTCCTGGGTTGTTTCATGACCTTTGCCAGCTACAAGTAAAATTTCTCCGGTATTTAAATTATTTATTGCTTCTGATATTGCCTTTGCTCTATTTGAAAATTCTAATACTTTTTGCTTTTTTATTCCTTTTTTTATGTCTTTTCTTATTTTACTGGGCTGTTCTAATCTTGGATTATCATCAGTAAGATATATTTTATCAGAAAAAAAATCTGCAATTTTACCCATTTTAGCTCTTTTATTCTGGTCTCTATTTCCTCCACATCCAAACACTAAAGCAATTTTATGACCTGGAAATTGCTCTTTTAAATTTTTAAGACAAGTTTTTAGAGCATCAGGTGTATGTGCGTAGTCTAAAATTACTTTTGAATTATTTTTAATTTTACCTACCTTTTCAAACCTGCCCTCTACAGATTTTATTTTTGGCATAACATTAAATATCTCTTTAATGTTGATGTTGCTTTTTATTGACGCAATGACTGCCATTAATACATTTTTTAATTGAACTTTTCCTATTAAATTAAGTTTAATTTTGTGTATTAAATTATTGTATTTTATCTCCAACAATTGAGTTTCATCTTCAAACTTATGGGATAAAAATTGAAAATTATTTTTTTTATCTAATAATGAAAAGAGGTTTAAATTTTTATTTGATGCTATATTTTTTATTTTTTTAAACTGAGATATTTTTTCATCAGTTATTATATTTCCATTTTTTTTAATTAATTTTTCAAATAAATAAAGTTTAGCTTTTAAATAATTTTTTATATTTTTATGATAATCTAAATGATCTTGTGACAAATTTGTAAATATTCCAGTATTGAAAGATAGTCCGTCCAACCTATTTTGACTTAAACCATGACTAGACGCTTCCATAATGACATTGTTAATATTTTGCTTTTTTAAATTACTTAAAATTTTGCTTAATTGAATTGGGTCTATTGTGGTATTTGATAAATCTTTTTTAAATTTTTTTGATTTAATTCCCAAAGTTCCAATTGAAGCAACTTTTTTATTATTCAAATCTAATATCTGATAATAAAAATCTGCAATAGATGATTTTCCATTTGTACCTGTAACTGCAACAATATTATTGGGTATTTTATTAGTAATTTTAAATGATATTTCAGCTAATAATTTTCTAATATTATTTGATTGAATAAATAAAATACCATTTTTTAATCCATTAATTTTTTTTTCAGTTATGATTATTTTTGCACCATTATAGATTGCAGATGATATAAAACGACTACCATCTATTTTATTTCCTTTAATTGCAAAAAAAATATAATTTTTTTTTATTTGATTACTATCAAATGATATTCCTGAAAAAAAAACATTTTTATAACTATCTTGAATATTTTGAAAGTAATCACCTAGAAGCATAATTAATTAATCTCTAGATATTTTGTGGCTAAAATAGGCCCAATTTTTTCCATTATTTTTCCAGCTACTTCTACTGAAGTCCATCCTGCTGTATTATTCAAGGTACCCTTCCAGCCACCTTTTTGATGTCTATATTTATAATAATAATCTTTTGCTTTTTGTGGTGTGTCTAACATGACAATAAACACATATTGTGGATTGGATGTTGGAAATATTGAAGCAAATGTATTTATCTTAGCTTCAGAATAAGAACCTTCTTTTGGTTGATCTGCAGTTCCTGTTTTGCCACCAACTTCATAATTTGGTACGTCGGCAAATTTTGCAGTACCTTCTACTGTATTAACAATTTTTCTTAAAGCTGCAACTACCTGTTCAGAAACTCCTTTATTAATTAATCTAATTCCTTTTTCGTTATTTTTAGTATTTTTATCAATTAAAGTTGGTTTAATGTCATAACCTCCATTAGATATTACCGCATAACCTTTTGCTAACTGAAGAATTGTGGTTGCAACACCATGACCAAATGAAGCTGTAGCTAATTTGCATTTTCCAAAATTATAGTCTTTTTGTGGAGCCACTTCACCAATATCAAAATCAATTGAACTTAGTACACCTATTTTTTCTAAAAAAGATTTATGTTTTTCTGATCCAATTATTTGAGCAATTCTTACTGAGCCAATATTTCCTGATCTAATTAAAATTTGTTCGGCTGTTAAATCTGAAGGAATTTTATTGTCATATTCTCCTATTCTGTGTCTATCACAACGAATAGATTTTGGTAAATCTAAAAATTCAGTTTCTGGTTTTATTAAATCTTCATTTAAAGCACTTGCAAATGTAAATGGTTTGAAAACCGAGCCAAGCTCATAAGTTCCTTTGGTAACTCTATTAATGAAATTAACATCAATTATATTTTGTCTTTCATTTGGATTAAAATCAGGTAATGAAATAAGTGAAAGTATATTTCCGTTATTTACATTCATTAATATTGCCGCACTACCTTTGCTTTTAAAAATTTCCTGATATTTAATTAATTCCTTGCGTATTAAAAACTGTACATCTTTATCAACTGTAAGTTTCATGAGTCTTTTTGATTTTCTTAAAATATCGTTGAAAGATTTTTCAAGACCTGAAATTCCATTATTATCATCGTCTATTTGACCAATAATATGACTAAAAAGATTTTTTTGAGGATACATTCTTAAAACCCTTTCCTCTGGTTTTATAGACTTATCTCCAAGTTTCATTATTTTTTCATAGTTTTCTTCAGAAATTTTTTTTTCTAACCAAAAAAATTTTTTTGTTTCAAGTTGCTTTTTAATTTTATCAAAATCTTTATTTGGAAAGATAATATTTAAGCTTAATAAAAGTTTTTTTTTATCTATTACATCTGATGTCTTTATGCCTATATCGATAGATTTAACCGTTTTAGCCAAATAATTACCATTAATATCAGTTATATCTGCTCTATAGAGCTTATTCACAAATGCTGGTAAGCTATCAGTTATTTCAACTTTGGGTTTTCGTGATCCAAGATGAATTAAATGAATAGCATAAATAAGATAAATAATAAAAAAAATGAAAAATATAAATGCTACTCTATTAAATTGTATATTTAAATTTGCATCATTTTTTTTATAAACAAAATTATTTTTATAATCTTCAATAACAAATTTTGATTTTAATTTTTCCATTAATCTTTAATTATTTTTAAATCTTGAATTTTTTTATCTCCATTAATAGTTTTGAAAACTTTTATATTTTCAATTTTTTTTTGTACTAAATCATTTTCAAAATATAATGATTGAAATTCCAATAATTTATCTGAGGAGCTTAGATAATCATGTTCTAATTTGATCTTTTCGTGCTCAGAATTTAGGACTCTTAAATTTTCTTTTACTGTAAAAATTTTATCCTCATTTTTTTTTGCTGAATTTTTAATTATTGCTGTTGATAAAATTAATAAAAAAATGATTAGTACTAAGAAAATTTTTTTCACAATTTGTCACCAAAATTTTCTATCTCAATCAGATTGCTAAATTGATCCAAAATGTCAGTTTCAAAATCATAAAAATCATTTTTCTTAATTGCGTACCTTAGTTTTGCAGATCTTGATGGTAAATTTTCCTTTATTTCATCATCAGATGGCACAATTGCTTTTTTTTCTTTTAATTTAAGCAAAGTTTCTGCTTGTTCTGTAATAGGCACATATCTTGATATACTTTTTTTTTCAGAAAGACTTTTAAAAAAATATTTAACGATTTTGTCTTCTAGTGAATGAAATGTAACTACTACCAACACTCCATCTTTTTTTAAAACTTTGGTTGCATTAATAAGTCCAAATATTAATTCACTAATTTCTTTGTTAACCAAAATTCTTAGGGCTTGAAAAACTTTAGTAGCGCTATGAATTTTAAAGTTTTTTTTTCTTTTTGTGTTATCTATTATCTTAACAAGAGTTTGAGTGTCTATCTTATTTTTTAATCTCTCTTTAACAATATTTCTAGCAATAAATTTACTTTCCTTTTCTTCACCAAAAAATTTAAATATCTTATCAAGTTCCTTCTCTTCTAGTTTATTTATTGCATCTTCAGCTGAATAATTATTTAAACCCATTTTCATATTTAAGTTTCCTTTAGATTGAAATGACAATCCTTTTTTAGGATCCTTTATTTGGGTATAAGAATAACCAAGATCAAATATCACACCCTTAATATTCTCTTTTTTTAGTTTAAGATTATTTAATTGGCTAAATTTAATATTTTTAAATAAAAATCTATCGTCAAATTTATCTTTTAGCTTATTAGCTTTTACTTCACTTTCAATATCACGATCTAAAGCTATAACTTTAGTGTTTTCAAACTCTAGGATTTTTTTTGAATAACCACCTTGACCAAAAGTACAGTCAATAAATGTGCCACCATATTGAGGGGTAATAATGCTAATAATTTCTTTTAGCAGTACCGGATAATGCTTTTGCTCATCCGATACTATGGTGGCGTCCATTTATATCTTTGAAGACCATTAATTTTTTTGTCTTCTTAAGAATGCTGGTATCTCAAGATCGTCTTCTTCTTCATGGCTTGAAGATAATAAATCATCAGAACTTGAATTTTCTGTTTCTGAACTAAATAAATCTGGTGCATCTGAGTCAACTCCAAATTCTTTAAGATCATTAGAAGCATCCTCTTCAATATTTTCTTCTACTGCTTGTTCTTGAGGAGTTTCCATAGCTTCTTGAGTAAAAGATTTTTCCATTTCATTTACAGAACCATCTTCAACAACACTTTCAGTTTCAAAATTATTACTGTGTATTGTTTCCTCATTTGAAACATTAGAATTTGAATGTTCTTGATGTTGTTCTTGTACAATTTCATTCTCAAGTTTAAGCGCATTAGCACCATGTGAAACAGGATTTGAAATTGAGTTTGAAAAGTTAAAAGATGCAGATGATCCTATGTTTGAAAAATCAGAATAACCTGGGTTTCTGTTTTGAATACGATGCACCATATTTATCACAGATTTAGTCTCAGGTTGTTGACCATCTAATGATGTTGCAACAATTGAAACTCTCATTTTTCCATCTAGTTCAGCATCAGTAATTGCACCAATAATCAATTCTGCTTCTGGATCAACTTCTGCTCTAACTTTGTTCACTGCTTCATCAACTTCAAAAAGTTTAAGATCTTTTCCACCCGTAATATTAACCAATAATCCTTTTGCACCTTTAAGAGTGTAGTCATCAATTAATGGATTGCTAACAGCCATCTCGGCAGCTTTAAGAGCTCTACCTTCTCCTTCTGCTTCTCCGGTACCCATCATTGCTTTACCCATGGATGCCATAACAGTTTCAACATCAGCAAAATCAAGATTAATTAAACCTGGTCTCACCATTAAATCAGTTATGCTTTGAACACCGTGCATTAAAACATTATTTGAAAGATTAAAAGAGTCTTCAAATGTTGTTTGTTCGTTTGCAATTTTAAACAAATTTTGATTTGGAATAACTATTATTGTATCAACATGTTTTCTTAATTCTTCCAGACCTTGTTGTGCTCTTCTCATTCTAGAGGGGCCTTCATATAAAAATGGAAGAGTAACAACACCTACAGTTAAAATATTTAATTCTTTTGCAGCTCTGGCAATGACATGAGCAGCACCAGTGCCTGTTCCACCACCCATACCAGCTGCAATAAAAACCATATTTGCACCTTGCAAAGTATTTACAATTTCATTTAAAGATTCATCTGCTGCTGCTTGACCAATAT
>Ga0233427_10001003_pt1 | contig 32500 bp, 26 predicted proteins | sample SI_118_April2016_5_FD_179885 | JGI IMG/M metagenome (GOLD analysis project Ga0233427, IMG submission 179885) | Seawater microbial communities from Saanich Inlet, British Columbia, Canada - SI_118_April2016_100_MG | ecosystem: Environmental > Aquatic > Marine > Inlet | place: Canada: British...
CAGGCGCGCATAATTCAATACCGCCTCATTGAGGCCCATCTCCTTTAAGTTCCTCGTGCAAGCCCCGAACGTACCGACGCCCGGCAGAATCAGCCGCTCGGCATCGGTTAGCGCGTTTGAATTGTTGCAGACAACAACCTCGGCGCCCACGTGATGAAGAGCGCGCTGGACGCTCAACAAATTGTTGGTTCCGGTGTCCATCAACGTCACCCGGCTCATGGCACGAATCGTACCGGAATTTCATGACTGGTTGCCCAATTGCGTAAGTCGGAGAACGACAAAACCCCATAGTGCAACAAGTAGGCAACGGCAACCGCATCCGCCTTCCCGTCCACAACAACCTCGCTGAGATGCTCCAATTTTCCCATGCCGCCGCTAGCAATTACCGGAATAGACACCGCGTCCGAAACGGCGCGAACCAGGGCTACGTCGAAACCCCGTCGCATACCCTCCTTGTCGACGGAAGTCAGCAAAATCTCGCCGGCGCCCAGTTCTTGGCCGCGCACCGCCCATTCGATCACATCGATATCGGTCGGCTCGCGGCCGCCATCTCGATAGACCTCCCAGCCATCGCCGGCCCGCTTCTTGGCATCGATTTGCAGGACCATGCATTGGGATCCGAAGCGCTCGGCAATGGCGTTGATTAGGTTTGGATCGAGGGTTGCCGCCGTGTTGACGGCGATTTTATCAGCGCCGGCGCGCAGCATGCAACCGGCTTCTGCGAAGGAACGAATGCCGCCGCCCACAGTAATGGGTATGAACACGCTTTCTGCTGTCCGGCGGACGATCTCCAGTATGGATTGACGGTCATAGAGGCTGGCCACCGCGTCTATATAGACGATTTCGTCGGCACCCGCCTGATAATAGCGCACTGCAAATTCGTTCGGATCACCAACTTTGCGCACCCCTTCGAGTTGGATACCTTTGATCAGGTTGGAACCCTTGATGTCGAGACGGGCAATCAGGCGTAAATTCGCCATTATCCAAAAACACCCACGTTGCCGGTGCCAGGTAAGGTCAATTTGTGTTCGGGTGCCTCAGATGCCAGCCTTGGGTATCAAATTTCCAAATATGCGGCGAGCGAAATCGATCCGTGAGGTGGTCAAAATATGCACGGTCCATATTGGGCTGCTCGAACATTTGCGATGCAATGGGAAATTCGATTTCGGGTATGCTGAGATAAGCCAGCGATTCGTCGATGAACCGTTCTGGAAACTCGCCGTCATACCGGTTGACCAGTGCTACCGCTTCTTCGCGCGTAATATCTTTGTTGCGCACCTCTTGGGCGGCGTCTGACGTGGCGCGCCCGACACCAAACTTTATGTGGCTGGTGTAGTAATGTAAATCGTCAATTTTGTCATCGATGCTCGAGTACTTGGAATAGCTGCCCGAGCTGCGCTCCGGCGACGGCTCGAACCCACCATGTTCAACCGCATAATAATAGCAATCCTGTGGATGCCAGGGCAGAAAATAGCCGAGATAATAAACATCGATATTTTTGTCTTTGAGAAGTTCACGATCGATGGGCAGATAGAGTTCCACGTCATTGCGCGAGACGCCAAAGTATTGATTTAGATCGGCGAGGGACACGCCGCCGAGATAAAACTGTGTGTCGCTATCAGAGGTAAAATAGGACACGTCCCGCTTGGCAGAATTGACCTCGCCCTTAGGATTGCCGTAGTCGGCTTCATATTCACCGTAGAAAACAAGCTCTACATCGTGCGTGGCGGCATAGCGCGCCGCCAAGTTTTTCTGGCCGAGAACGAAAGGCTGAAACGGGTGATAGATGTTCTCCAGCGCGATCCGGGTCAACAACCGGTGCACTTGTCCGTTTGGGGTCGTCAACACATTATCAAACCCGGCATGAATCCAGGCCTGAAAATTTCTCCATCCCCATTCCGTATAGGTGTGCGGCGCCCAGGTGATGGTGAGCGGGTGCATGCCGTATTTGAATTTGAGAGCGTGCGCGGTATAGAAGCTGTCCTTACCGCCGGAGCCCGGAATAATGCAATCATAGCGGCCATCATCACGTCGATAGCGGTCGCAAAGCTCGATCAGTTGGCGTTCCCGGTCATCCCAATCGTAGCCGCGCTTTGCATCCGCAACATTACACGCATCGCAGACACCATTTTTATCGAAGTTAATCGTGGTTTTGAGACTGTCCGATTTGTGATCGCTTTCGCGTACCGTATTGGGCCGTTGGTTCGACATGCAGCACCTGGCACAATACTTCACCTCAATCGGGAGACCATACCGGGTTTCTTCAGGCCTCACATCGCTTTGAAACGGCGTGAGATCGATATCCTCATATCTATAAAACGATTTCATATACATTACTGCCTAATTGAATAATTCGTTGGTTCCGGCGCGATTTTGGAACTTGGAGATCGCTCTTCCGTAATGCCAGCCCGCGAAGTGCTCACCTCTTCCAGACTGGCTTCGCCATCGGAAATCCGTTTCGAACGGGCCCACAAATCCATTCCGATTGTCTCTATTCCATCATTTGGGTTCGAGACGGCTTCGGCGCCATATTTGGCCTGGTAAGCCATGGCAGCGCTGTCCAACGCATCGCGCGCGGAAAGACCAGTATCGCGCCCATCGAGATATTGTTTGATTACCTGGCCGGCGCGGTAGCGGCCCTTGTTGTCATTGAACGGATCAATAAGATCGCGCCAAGGGCCGTGATCACCCAATTCCTTGTCGCCGCCCGCCACCCGCTCGATAGCGGAGGAAAAACTCTCAACGGTATTAAACACGACCTTACCGGTACCGCCGGCGATAACGATAGGATGGGGGGCAATGCCCGCCAAATCCAGGTGCAGGACTCGCCGACCGGCCACGGCCGCCGCAAAACCTGCGGTATTTATAGAAGAACATACAACGAGGTCACTGGCGCGCGCCGCCACTGAAATTCGCTCCGCCCACACCTGTTCCAGCCAGCGGCCTTCTTTTTCCAGCCGGTTGATTGCAGCCGACAAATCGTCGGGCAAGTTCAAATTGGTCAGGCTTGACTTGGGTTTGACAATGCAGGCCCAACGCGGCTGCTTCTCCAGAAGAATGACGATGGATTTGTAGAAATCCAGAACATGATCGCGGTGGCTATGGGTTGTCGGCCCGAAACTTGTGTCCAGGGCGGCAATAACAAATTCCGCGCCGTCCCCAAGTTCCTGCCGCAGGCGCTTGGCACTATCCTCGTCATCCGATTCCAACCCGTCGCCTTGGATCATGCCCACCTGCAGTATCCAGGCGAAGTCAAAACCGGCTACCTTTACATACCCTTCCTGCAACGGGCCCCACGCCAAAATGAGGTCCGCAACACCAAGGGAGGCTTCATCGCTCATGTAATGAGCGATGGACCAATAGTTCCATATATGGATAACGGATTGCTTCCGGGCGGCAATCAATTGGGCTAGTGTCTCGGGTAGGAATACCCAGGTTTGCTTAACCGCGAGAACATTCAATCTGGAAAATATCGCTTGGTAGGATTTCATCAGTATCAGGTGCCGCGCGAGAATTTTAAACCGCCAGGCGGCTTGTCCTGGAGCCTTGACCTTGAATACCGAGCGCGCCTCTTTCAGGCAACCAAGCATGTCGCGTATCGGGTGCTCCAGATAGTCGGTAACATGGCTTGCATCGATCCAATTGACGCCGAGGGCTTCGGCGCCGGCACGATAATCTGGACTGCCAAATTCCCCTGGCCGATTAAAATAGAGAGCCACACGGACCGGCGAGACATCGCTGCCTTCCAGCCAATAAAGCTGCCCGGCCGACGGATAGCGAAGGGTGGCGTCAGGCGCGTGCTGCTGCAAAATAATCCCTTTGGCGATCGCCGCCTCATCCACATGTACTGCCGGTTGCCACTGCGGGTTGACCGCCGAGCGGACAATCCTGCGCAGCCAATTCGACGGCCTCCCTGGGAGTATGACGAACATTGAAACGGCGTTTCTCAGACTAAGCCACCGGCGAACCCGCATCGGTATTCGGCTTGATTGCTCTATCGCCTCGTCCAATGCGGAAGACTTCACATCTAGGGTCAGGTAACAAACCGGCGGCATCGTTTTCTCCGCCGGCCGACAGTGGCGCATTATTTGGTTTTCCGCATAGATCAGAAAGGAGATCTCACTCCGGTTGTAGGCCATGAAATGTGATTTATAGATTTTTGACCAAAGATCGGCGTTTTCGCTCTCGTCCGCAGGTAGGCACTTAACAAATAAACTTTGACGGCCTGCCAGGGCCACGGCAAATTTAATTATTCTGGATTCTAAATTGATGTTCAAAGCAAAGCCATCTGGTCCAATCTCGCCCATTTGCACATCCACCAGCCGGACCATCGATTCAGAGCCGGAAGCCGCCAAACGCCGGACAGCGGCGACAATCACACTACAACACCGTGTCATTTTCGCAGCACGAATAACCGGCCGCTTGGCGCCAAATTGGACCAATATCCACAGCAACAGCGGCAATGACAGGCGATTTGCCCAGATCTGAATTCTAAGTTTTGTGGGTGTCACTGTATTTCAGATAGCTTGGTGGGGGAATTATTGCTGGGAAACGCCGAGCATTTTAGGCGTCAATTAGTGGCGCCTTATTGTCGAGGCCGAGGCCGGCATAGCGGCGAAGATCGCTGATCTCCTGATCGACCATTTCAACGGCATCCTTGAACAACAGATATTCCAAATAATCCTTGCGATCCAGGCCGAAGTCGGCGGCAGTAAATGACATCCCGGATTCATGATGTTCAACCAAAAATTTGGCGACATCGTTGTTTACGCGGATCGAATTGGCCCAGCGGATATTGAGCAGGAAAAAGCCATCCTCTTTGCGAAAGCGAAGGCGCTGGGGCGCGATAAATGAAGCGCCATCGTCGATCATTTCCACTTCCGCCTCGTTGGTCACAATATCGAATTCACGCGTAAACGCATGTTTGCCAGCAAACAATGGGTCTTTACCGTCCAGTGTGCCATTGACGCCGAGCGAGGTCATCCGGCACCCGGTCGCGCACACGTCGATATAATGGCAGCCCTCGCAACCAACATAGTGATGGGTGCCCGAATGCCAGGCGCGTGCCGAGGCGCTGTTGAAAACTTCCTCTACTGATTTTTCGAGAACATTGCCGGGCCCGTCGGTTTCATGAACGCAGGAGTGGGTTTCCCCGGTGGCATGAATGCTCAATAGTTGACCCGATTGACCCGGACAACCGCGTCCGACGAAATCGCGGTACTTTTCAAGATCGCCAAGGAAGCAGAGCGGGTAGCTGACCAGCGTCCCGATCATGATACCGAAATCCTCCTTGACGCGCAGTGCGTCGTCGAGGGCGGCGATCACCTCTTCTGGCGGTGGCTGCAATTCGGCCAACACCTCAGCGCTGGCGTAGTGCGGCGGAACGGCGCGCGTCACGAACAATTTCTGCACGCCCTTGGCGGCCACCAATTCGCCGGTCCGGTAGACCTGCTTGGCCGTGGTTCGGCTTATAACCATATTGACGCTGACGCGAATACCGTTGTTCACGGCATTCTCGATGCCCTCCATTATTTTTTCGTAGGCGCCGATCTTGTTCATGATGGCGTCGGTCACATCCGGCTCGCACGATGGCAGGCTGGTCAGGATGTGATCCAGACCGAGAGCGCGCAGTTCTTTGCAGCGCGCATCGGTGGCCAGCATCAAGTTGGAATTGCAGCTGGTTGAAATATTGTTTTCGGCGAGGCGTCTGAGCGCATGGGTCAGATTTTTGAACTTGGACATCGGCTCGCCGCCGGTTAGCACCACATGAAATACGCCAGCGCCGACCAGACGATCAATCATCTCATCCAGTCGTGCCTTTTCCAACGAGACCTCACCCATGCTTTCAGCGCGCCAAGGGTTGTAACAGTGGCTGCAGCTCACGTTGCAAACTTCGGTGAGTTCCAAATTGACTACTGCGGGTGTACGAAGCAGGGGTTTCATGCGCCGTTCCTTTTCATTTTAAGTTGTGCAACTTTTGCTACTTCGCGGCAATATAATCTTCGTTCAAATCGAAAGAGATGTCGCGCAACTGTTTTTGCAGTTGAATAGCCCAAAAATTTTGGGAACTAATAACATCAAAAAATTTTTTCCGGCTTTCACCGGAGCCAAACCATTTTACGGGCTCATACCGCGCCCGGTCGAGCGCCCAATTGATGCCTTCCAATATCTCTTCGGTCTCATAGCCGACGCTTCTGATTGATTCGTGTTCGAAGCGATTATGCTGCCGGCTTCCTACATTGACCGCCGGCACGCCATAAATAGGAGCTTCGCGGACACCAGAGCTAGAATTGCCGACGATGAAATCGGCTTCCTTTAGCAGGCACAGAAAGCTTTCAAATCTGATCGACGGAAATACCCGAAAATTGAGGAGCCCGTTCAGCTTGGACAACTGATCGAAGATCGCATTCGATCCCAAATCGTTATTGGGATAGACCACAACGTAATTGCGTCCGCTTTGTTTGAGAGCATCGGAATAGGCGGCAGCCCGCTCCGCCAACTGCGAATTATCCGTGGTTACCGGATGGAAGAGCGATATCGCATAACTTTCCCACGGCAATTCATAATGCTGCCTGACTTCGTCCAGGGTCGGCAGTTCGTCTGAAAGCATAATATCGATTTCCGGAGAGCCGATAATGAACACTGATTCCGGGTTTTCGCCCATCTGCACAACGCGCCGGTAGGCCATGTCGTTGGCGACAAAGTGGCAATGGGCCAGCTTGGATACGGAGTGACGGATCAATTCATCAACGGTTCCCGATAATTCTCCACCCTCCACATGGGCTACTCGGATATTGCGCAAGGCGCCGACGATTGCGCCGGCCAGAGTCTCGATGCGATCACCATGAACAACAATCAAGTCGGGCGGGTCATCGGCAACGTAGCGTGACAACCCGCTGATGGTGTTGGCGAGCATGATTTCCATGGGGTCGCCGACAAATTGATTGACGAAGGAGAAAACGTTTTCAATCTTCTCTTTATAAATTTCGTGAATAGTGCCGCCATAGCGTGGCAGGGTATGCATGCCGGTGGCAAATATCCGTGCCTCGAATTGATCGGAATGTTCGGCCGCGAATATGAGCGGTTTCAACTTACCGAAATCAGCGCGCGTACCGGTTACGAACAGGATTTTCCGCAAGGGCATGTTTAGGCCAGATCGCTCCATTGAATTTGTGCATCCTTGTCGATGGGCCTTACCGCTCGGCGCCCCAAAATCTCATTGTAATTTTTAGCCAGAATTTCACCCGTGCCCGGCCGTTTTACCCAGATGTTGTCTTGGGTCAACTCATCGCCGGAGCCGATGGCCTCCAGCGCCACAACGCTGGCATAGGCAAATCGGATGGTCGGCATTTCCTCATCCAGGATACGTTTGTTGCCGCCGCGGGCGGCGTGGATGGCGCGGCTCCCGACCACCATTTCGCGTAGCTCCGCCGGATCCATGGACACTTCGATATCGGGCCCGGGCCAGGTTTTATCCGACGTGAAATGACGTTCAAGAATACTGGCGCCCAAGGCAACCGCACCCAGGCACGGATGGATCGAAAGGCTGTGATCGGAAAGTCCGATCACAGCATCGGGAAATTCGCCAGCCAATTCGGTCATTGCACCCAGGCGCACCTGTTCGTAGGGTGTTGGATATACACTGGTGCAATGCAAGAGCGCGAACGGCACACCGGCGGCGCGGATAAGGTCCACCGATTTCCGCACCATATTCAGATCGTTCATACCCGTCGAAAGAATGACCGGCTTGCCCAGCGAACAAATAAATTCGATCAAGGGATAGTTATTGCATTCGCCGGAACCAATTTTGAACGCCGGCACATCCAGGTCATGCAACCGCCTTGCGGCAGCCCTAGAAAAGGGCGTCGAAAGAAAAATCATTCCTTTGGATTCGGTGTGCATTTTCAAACGGGCTTCGGTTTCGGCATCCAGCGCGCAACGCTGCATCATGGCGTAGATGGGCTCGTCGGCATTGCCTGGAACCACATCGTTCTCGATCATTTCATCTTCGACGACGTGGGTTTGAAATTTTACGCACTCGCAGCCAGCGGCGGCAGCATCGTCAATCATCCGCAGTGCCTTGGTTTCGTCACCTTCGTGATTGATGCCGATTTCAGCAATGACAAATGGCGGGTGCTCCGATCCCACCGATCGTCCATTGATCATAAATTCAGGGTATGGACTGGCCATGATCGCTCAATCCTTGACCACGTAAGAGATAGCGTTGGAATAGGGCATTTTACGAATGGCCATACCTTGGGCTTCCAGGATTTCGCCAATAGCTTTGTTGGCGCCGGGGAATGCGCCGAAGTCGTCAAGAACGATGACACCACCTTTGACCACCAGCGGAGTCAAATATTCAAGACAGCATTTTGTCGGTTCGTACAAATCCACATCCACGTGCAAAAGCGCAAGGCGTAGCTGCGGGTGCGCGGCCGCATATTCCGGAACCGTTTGCAAGATGTCACCGGCAACCAGATCAATGTTCTCGTTCAGGTTATTGCGGTCAAGCTCGGCAATAATATCGTCCGCCGACAGACTGAATTCCCCGGCCTCATCGACAAATCGAGCCCGCCGTTCCTTGTCGCCCTCCATAGAAGCCTCGGGAAATTTGCCGAAGGTATCAAAGGCTATGACACGTCTCGAGGCTGGGTTTTCGAGGAGTGAGCGAAATTTAATCCAGCGGAATAAGGACGAGCCTTTGAAAACGCCGCATTCGGCAATCTCTCCCGGAAGATTAGAGATATTCCGAAAGATATCCAAGTGGGTAACGAATTTGCTGATACGGGCGACTGAAGCCGTTCGGTAAAAGCCGTTCTCATACCGAAACATTTCGTCGGTGGGCGATTCGAGTATGATTTTATCAGGCACGGCCTAGCACAGGTTCGTTTAGTAAGGATAGGATCATTCTAGATTAGAAATTTTTCAATGGGACTTCAGCTCATCATCGTAACATGCCCCGTGGTGGGGGACGCAGCGTGCCTAAATCCGCGGAAAGTGGAATCCCGATTTTGGTATATATCTTCGATCTGGTTCATTACGCGCTTATGGGATTCTTTATGATAATTTTCGAGAAGGGTTTTATTGGCCCACTCCAGACAATCATAAAATTCATCGTCGCTCAACTCGGTAAAGTTCACACACAACAGATCCGAATTGAGATGCTTGTTTTCGTAGAAATCCTCAACGCCATCCAACAGGCCCATGCGTATGGCGTCATAATAGAGCGGTGATCCCGGATAAGGAGTCACTGGGCGGATGGTACGCTGTTGGCTGAAATCATCATATTTGATCAAGAAATCGACCGCCTTCTTCATGGTTTCGCGGCTATCGGCATAGTTCCCGAAAAGCATATTCAGACCCGGGCTGATGCCCACTTCAAGGGTTTCTTCGATGCCTTGGATAACCTTCTCAGTTCGAAGGCCCTTTTTCATGCGTTTTAAAACTTCGTTATCCATCGCTTCGATGCCGTAATTGATGAACACGCAGCCGGTATCTTTCATAAATTGCAGCAATTCCTTGGAGCAATAGTTTAAGCGCCCGTTGCAATTCCATTTTACCGGCAGATTGCGTTTTTCAAAGGCGCGGCAGACCTCTTCGGTATGTTCCACCGATGTCATCAACAGATCGTCTTGAAACGAAATGTAAGTAATGCCGTAATCTTTGTGCAGCATTTCCACTTCGTCCAGAAGCGCTTCGGCGTTCCGCGCCCTATAGCCGGTGTCCATACGGTAACAAAATGTGCATTTAAATGTGCAACCGCGACCCGACATGATTGGCATGATGAAATCGCTTGTTTCTGCGCGCGGCAGGCGCAAGAGCCGATAATATTCGATGGGAAATAAGTGGTATGCTGGCAAAGGCATGGTGTCCAAATCTTGGATCTGGGGCGGCCGTTCATTGATTTTGATTTCCGCACCGTCACGATAAGCGATTCCCAATACACCTGAGAATGACTTTTTGTGCTCGATCGCATCCATCAAAGTGATCGCTGTCAATTCCCCCTCTCCCAGAACCACTACATCGCATTCGGTTTTGCGCATGAAATATTCGGGCTCGGGCGTCGGACCGTAACCGCCAATGACATAAAACGGGCGATTCTTGGAGCGGTTGATGGCTTCGGACAGACCCAACAGACGTTGATACTGGTAGTATCCGGCGATCAGACTGACCGCCACCACATCGAATTCGTTCGCCTCCAAATAGGTGGTCAAATACGAATCCGGGTAATGGTGCATATCCTGGTTATAAATTGTGACGTCATGGCCTTCTTTTTCCAACACACCCGCGATGGCCCCTAGGCCCATGGGAAAAGTATGGGTAAAAGATCCATTGTCATAAACAACTAATAATATGCGCATAAACTTATATCCTTAATACCATTTTATAGAATTATAGTTGTTATTCAATTTATTACCAAGCTTTTCGATAATGTTTCTAATTAGCAACTACGTGTTTTCAGCGCCCACGCCGGAGCGGCGCCATTTCCACATCGTCGGAGGATATGGCTCCGGCGTCTTCCCATACGATTTTTCGTAAAGAAACATATTCAAATTTGTCGTCGCTCCGGCGCTGCGGATAAGACAATAAAAAGGCAAAATATTGCCGCAGAAGACGCAAATTATGGCCCATGGGAAAACGTGTCAGATTGCGGAGAAATACGATCAACGGCAGGAACCGGCGAAGGCGATAAAACAATGTCGGATGGCTGATTATAGCTTCACCAAAACGGCCGTTCACGATGTGTGAAATCAATCCGCCGATGCCGGTTCGGGGCACTGGATTCCGCCCAACTAACCGCTTTGGGTTGCCGAAATAGCCGTCGTCCCTTGCCGGGGCCGCGGTGGTATATTCACCGCGCATGACGCGGCGGTATTGCTCCAGCCCGAATTTTTGAACAAACGCATGGATCACTTCAATATTGATCAGCGGCCGCCACGACTGACAGACCAGATCCGGGTAGTTGGTAAAATTCAAGGTCGTGGCTTCGTCATGGGCGTCCCGGTCGGAAATTCGCAGCAGATACTCTTCCTCGCCGTCCAGGTCTTGGCCGATCAGCCCCTGGTGCCGTCCGTATTCGTACAAAGGTGTGCCCGGCAAGGCTTGTGCATAATTGATCGACAAATTGTTCGGGTTCAGCTCCGGGTGCAGGGTAAAACTGTATTTACAAAATTCAACGGTTTCGCGAATGGTTTCCGGCGATTCCCCGGGCATGCCCAACACCAACTGGACAACAGTTTCAAAGCCGGCATCGGCAGTCCATTTCTGGGCGTTGAAATTGTCCTGTAGATCGACCTTTTTCTCCATGACCTTGAGGATTTTTTTGCTGCCGGTTTCCATGCCGTAATTGATGGCAACGCAGCCAGCGTCCTTCATGGCGGCAATCAACTCGGGCGACACCGATTTAGTGCGCATAGCGCCGGTGTACCACAAAACATCGCGCTTTTTGATTTCTTCGAAAAAACTCGCCAGCCAGCGCCGGTCGGAGCCGAAATTCTCACTACCGATTTCCAGGAAGCCTACATTGTAGCGCGCGACCACCTCATCGATGCGCTGCATGAAAGTTTCCACCGGGATATAACGCATGCCCTTATCCCAACGGTGGCAGAATGTGCACTTGGCCACGCATCCCTTGCCATCCACCAGGAGGGTGAAATTTTTACCCTGGCGGTGGGGCGCAAAGGAGCGGGCATCGCGGCGGAACTGCGGGCGCATGGGCACGCCATCGTCGCCGAATGCTGGAATAACGTATAATCCCATGTCGCAATTTTCTTCTAGATCCTGCCAGTCTAAATCATAAACCTCAGCTGCGGATATTTGCGCTTCATAGCCAGTATTCACCAGCTTGCCGTTCGTGTCGAGAACCGCCAAACCGGGGACGGCAATGAAATCGGATGCCTGATGATGTGTTTTGGCGTGTTCGGCAATATTCAGAAAAACCTTTTCGCCTTCGCCCAAAACGCAAAGATCGACGCCCGTGCGGCGCAGCAATATTTCCGCGCTGGCCGCTAGGTTGCCGCCAACCACAATCAGGCAGTTCGGCAGCGCTGCCTTGATATCCAGGGACAATTGCTTTGTGTAGTGATAGGCCGTCGAAACAACCGAGCTGATACCGACGATATCGGGCTTCGCCGCCACGATGCGCGCCAGTGCGTCTTCGTATGTGGGCCGGTTGCCGTCGATATGATGGAATTCCACATCCTCCACGCCATTTTTGCGCAGATAATTGATCAGCGAAAGACTGCCGACAGGCGGAAAAAACACGGGCACCGGACGGATGGGTGTTGTTGCGATGACGATTTTCATTATGAAGCCATTTCAATCATCGATTTTCACTGTCAACTTCGGCTATCGTCTCGCCAATAACCTGCATGGCCTCGATCAAGGCATCATCGGGAATATTCAGTGGTGGTCCCAATTTTATGGTTCCGCGCCCGGTTTTGATCATAAACACGCCTTTTTGCATGGCGCGCTCGACCACCCGGTCGCAGAATTCAGGGTCCAGAGTTCCTGGTGCGCCCCGCTCGGTCAGAAAAACTCCGAACAAACAACCATGGCCATAGACCAATCCGATGCGCGCCGGCGTACGTGTAGCCCAAGCGTCAATTTCGGCCCGGAAGATATCTTCCTTAGCCGCCGCCTCGGCAACGAGATTTTCCTGTTCGAACACTTCTAAATTGGCTAGCGCCGCCGCGCAGGCGATTGGATGACCACCATGGGTACTGGTATAGGCCGGGTCCAGATCGATGACCGACCCCCGGCCTAGGACCGCCGACAAAGGCAGACTTCCCGATATGCCCTTGCCGCAACAGACCAGATCGGGCTCCACCCGGTAATGTTCATAGGCGAACATTTTTCCGCAGCGCCCAAACCCGGCCTGTATCTCGTCGAAGATCAAAAGCGCGTCATGAGCGCGCGTCCAGGCCCGCATCTCCTGAATATAATCGGCGGGGTAAAATACCGCGCCCCAGCCCTGATAGGTCTCGGCAATGAAGGCGGCAATCGAATTCAGATCCACGCCTTTGCCCTCGATCAGTTTCAGATGATCGCGAAACAAAGCGGCGCCGTCCTTTCCGGTTTCCTCCAGCACCCAGGGAAACGGGAAAGGCAGATGCACCATGTTGGGATCCAGATAGCCGATCCATTCCTTGTCGCCGTGCTGACCGCCAACCATCTGCGCACCCATGGTCTTGCCGTGGTAGCTGCCGTCCCAGGCGACGATGACATTGCGCTTTGGGTTGGATTTTAGCCCATGAATGCGCGCCAATTTGACGGCCCGCTCAGTGGCTTCGGTTCCAGCCGAATAGAGCGACGCCTTTTCCAGATAATCGGGACAGGCGGCAATCAGTTTTTCCAGATAGCGGGCGCGAATCTCGGTGGGATAGCTGTAGGTGTGCGACAATTTCGCGGCTTCGGTTTGAATGGCCGCGACGATATGGGGATGGCAATGACCGGCATTGGCGACAAATATTGACGCGGTGGTATCGATCCAGGCGTTGCCCCAGGCATCGAAAATTTGGTGACCCTCTGCGCGGTCCCAAACTATCGGCAATTGGTTCATGACGTCGGCGCTTTCGTGGGCCGCGATGCGTTCCAGGATATCTAGAGATTCCGGTACTGGCAACGCGGTCTGAATGCGCCGGTGCTTGGTTTCAACCAACGGGACTTCCACCGGGGTGAGCGAAAATTTACGTGTGTTGTTCATGGCCTTGGCTTTGCGTCATTAAATGGCGGCGACGCCGGAATCGTTAACGTGATTGACGACGAGGTCCCAGAAGGGTGCACTCGGAGAAATTTTTGACTTTATATAATCTTCAACAAACTGCTGGTAGATGCCTTCATCCATTTCATAGGAGCTTGCAAGATCCACATCGCCAGCCTGATTAAAAAATTGGATGGTCTGTCCGAGCGATCCAGCCACGGCATCGAGAAACGGCGTCTGGGAATTGTGCTCATAGGTTTCCCGGGTCGCGGTAATCATGACCGGCTTTCGAAACAGAACGGCAAAATTAATGGCCGTGCTGCGATGGGCAATCACCATGCGGCTCTTCGCGACCAACTCGGCGGTTTTAGAAAAGATAACTTCCCTTCCGCCAAAAAAATCATCTTCTCGTTTGTCGTAGTCGGCATGCGGACACGCGGCGATCACGACGCGCAGCCCAAGCTCGTCCTCGATCCTGTCAAACAGGGCGCGAAGGCAGGCAAAATAGGGCTCAGCCTCCATCGGCGCACCAACCCCCATCATGGATAAATCGGGATGAAAGGGCAGAAACTCGTCGATGAAGACGGCAGTTTCGGTTTCGCTATACTCCGCCGCCTCGACCTCTAAATAAGATTCGAAATCCATCGCATGGGCCCGGATATACTCGGTCGACGGATCAACCAAGGTGCCAAACCCGGCACAGCTATCGCCGCCGACAACCAGAAAACGTGGCGCGCGAACGCCCAGCAGCCGCGGCGGCAGCCGTGCGATTATGGAATTCAGGAGCCGAATTTCGCCCAGCCGCCCAGCAATATCACGGATGCGGGTCCAAAAAGCTCCGGCTTCACCGCGATAGCGCTGCCAGCCGGGAAAAGCGTTCGAAAACACGATCAAATAGGGCGCGTTGAGGCGGGCAATGAATTTGTGGGCGGAATAATTATCGGCGGTCACATTGCCGCCGCCGAGATAGCAAAAGATCAAATCCACGTGGGATATAGTTTTTAGAAATTCCCACAAATCCTTGGGCGACCTGGCGACGAGAATTTCGAAACCCTCATAGCTGCCGTAATGATCGCGGTTGTGGGTTATGGAAGCCATGGTGACATCGGCCACATCGACCACCGTCACGCGGTTGTCGCGCTCGACCATGCAGGCGACGCCCAAACGTTCAAAATTGCGCCGCGACAGGGCGGCTTCAACAACGAACAGGACGTGGGCCATCAGACGCTCACCACGCCGTCCGGCCGCCGTCAATGGTCAGGCACGCGCCGGTCATATAGCTGGATGCATCCGAAATCAGGAACGCGACCGCAGATTTGTATTCGTTCACATCGGCCATGCGGCCCATGGGGATCAGGTTTGTGAGGCGCTCCACGAAGGCATCATCCTGGCCGTTATGGACGCCGCCCGGCACCAGCGCATTGGCGCGCACGCCTTGGTCCGCCCAATAGGTGGCCAGGTACCGGGTGAGACCGATGAGCCCGGTTTTAACCACTGAATAGGTGACCGGCTTTACCGGCTGCTCGGCATCACGCCTGCCGTCTTCCCGGTATAGCCTCTGGTCCGGCGCTATAACGCCAAGATCGGACGAGATGTTCAAGATAACGCCGCTGCCCGCGTCGGCCATGGCGGCGCCGAAGACACGCGCGCACAAAAAGGCGCCCGTAAGCCCAACCGCGATATCGGCATTCCAAACCTCCATGGAAAAATTTTCCAGGCGGGAGAATTCCGTCCCGCCACCATCTTCCATCTTGGGATTGTTGGCGGCGTTGTTGATCAACGCATCAATGCGCCCAAACTCGGCCATGAGTGTGCAACCCATATCGGCAACGCGCGCATCGTCGGTGATGTCCAGCTTAAAGCCCCTTGCGCCGCCGCCGATCGCCTCGGCCGCCGCCAGCGCGCCCGCCTCGTCGATGTCGAGAAGAACCGGAATGCCGCCAAGCTCAGCCGCCGCCTCGGCGTGCTTTTGGCCCAAAAGTCCGGCGCCGCCGGTGATCGCCACAACGCGGCCGGTCAGATCAAACTTGTCCAGGGCACTCATGAATAATTTTCCTGCAAATATTCAAACACGGCGCCTCCAAAATCCTCTTTGAAAAATTCAAGTTTTCGAAAATCCGCCTCGACATCGACCTCGCCGCAATCGGGTGTCTCGAACCCGATGACGCGATCTCCGTAGGTAACGTTTTGTTCCAAGATAACGCTGGAACGCACCACATCTACATATCCCTGACCGGTATAGGTGGCGGCAAAACCTTGGCGCGGGTTATTGGCAGCTTCGGTATCGGCACCGGGACCCACGCCCAGGGGCATAAGATATCCATCCTGCATTTCAAAATTTTTCCAGGCGCTTTCCGGCATTTTGAAAACCGAGCGGAGGCCGGTTGCATCGGGTGCCGCCTTCAGCCTGGCGACCGCCATATCGATCAAGGCGGGATCGCGCAAAGGCGTGGTCGGGCGAATTTGAACCACAAATTCCGGCACAAACTCTTTTTCATCGCGCAACCATTCAATGGCATGGCGGATGACGGGGTAATCGGTCGCCGTATCGCTGGAAAATTCGGCCGGGCGCATGAACGGCACCTCGGCGCCATATTTGCTCCCGATGGCGGCGATCTCTTCCGAATCGGTGCTTAAGATTGTGCGCTCAATCGATTGCGCCATGTTCGAGGCGGCGACGGACCAAGCCAGCAAAGGATGACCGCCAAGATCGCGGATGTTCTTGCCGGCGACCCCCTTGGAGCCGCCGCGCGCCTGTATCAATGCAATCACTTCGCATGCGCCGGTCATGATATCAGTTCAATAAATCGCCATATCGGGATTGCAGCCAGGCCAGTTGGGAGCGGAATATTGCGATGCCTTCATCGTCCCGATAGGCCTGCATGATCAACGGACCCTGATAGTCCGAAGCCGCCAGCCAGTTGAACACCGCATCGAAATCACAATCGCCGGCGCCAAGCTCCACCGGGCCGCCGCCAAGAGCGCGATCCTTGATGTGAATATCGGTGATGCGCGTACCGTACGCGCTGAGCTCTTCGCCGGCATCGAAGCCCAGCGACGCGGAATTGCCCGTATCGTAATTGACGGTGACCGAATCCGATCCGATCCGGTCCAACAGCCCGGCAAACTCGGCCGGGCCGAGATCGGTTTCCAGCGATAGGTTTAGGCCCCGACTTGCCGCCACCGGCGCCGCATCAGCCATGACCGCAACAAATTCGGCCGCATCCTTTTCGCCCGACAGGCTGGATTGATCGACGCAGGGGACAACGATGTCGCGGGCGCCGATAATGGCGGCGCTGTCCATCAGCCGTTCCAGAACCCGGCGCGCCGCATCGGTGCGGTGCAATGGCGCTTCCATAAAATAGTCGGCGCAAATACTGATGACCGAAACGCCCGATTGGCTCGCTGTCGCTTTGATCGCAGCCGGATCGGCCAGCAACGGGTTTTCTTCGGCGCCTTCGAAATCGAGAATAAACTCGATCAATTCGATGCCCGATTGCTTCGCGGCGGAAAACTCCGCTGCCCAATTGCCCGCCGGAAAGGCCTGATAGCGCCCTTGATATTTGGGTAAAAGGCGGCCCTGCATGGTGCCAATTTGAAAGCGGCCAAGCATATCTAACCGGCCTTCGATATCAGCGTATCGCCGATAAGCAGATGATCGAGCCCGGAACTTTCGAAAGTGTGCATCGCGTCCTTGACGTTGTTGACGATGGGCTCGCCGTGCAGATTAAAGCTTGTGTTCAACAGGGCCGGAATTCCGGTAACTTTGCGGAACGCATCGATCAGTTCGTAATAGCCGTCGCTGCCGGTGCGCTCGACCAGTTGCGGGCGCACCGTCCGGTCATAGGGATGCGTGCCGGCAACGATCTGGTCGTACCCTTCGGGCTTGGTGTCGAAAGCGATCGCCATATACTTGGCGGCCAGGGCTTTCGGATTTTCGATATAGGCGTCGGCGTAGTCTTCCAGCAATGAAAATGCGAACGGCATCCAGAAATCACGGTTCTTAATGGCCTCGTTGATTTTCTGCACCGATTCCCGGCGCGAAGGATCGGCAAGAATTGACCGGTTGCCAAGGGCGCGCGCGCCGAACTCGCAGCGTCCGTTGAGGCGGGCGATAATGTCGCCGGCGGCCAACTTTTCGGCCACGTCTCCGGCGCTGACACCGTGGCTTACTTGATGGGTTTTTGCTATTCCGTCCCAATCGATGGAACCCAATTCTTCGTTGACGTTATAGCCCAGATACATGCTCTCCAAGGCCACGTTGCTTCCAGCGCCTTGATTGAGGTAATAGCAGCCGCCGATTGGCAGGCTTTCGTCCGATGAGGATGCCGCCACCATGATGTCATCGACGCAATCCAGTTCCGACAACACCTTGTTCATCTTGATGTTCATGGAAATGCCGCCGCCAATGGCGAACCGGCGAAGCCCCGTTTGTTCGTGGATCGCGATCAATACACCGCAAGCGAGATCTTCGGTATATAGCTGAACGGCGCCGGCGATGTTGTCGAACCGCTCATCGAGCCAAACCTCGCGCAGATAATTGTAAAGATCGGCGGGCCTTTGATCGTGCTGGATGCGCATGCCATCGGTGCGGTTGATGGGCTTGATCTTTTGGGCCGCCTTTTCCACATATTGCTGCTTGGCGTAGGGTGCCAATCCCATAACTTTAAACTCATGTTCATCGGGCCGCATGCCGAGATGCAGGGTGGCAAATTTGTAAACATGGCCGATATCGTTTTGATCGGATTCGCCGATTAGCGACAGCGCGTCATCCTTGGCCAGCCAGACCGTTTGATTGCGCCCGTCCCCCCAGCCATCGAGGATAACCACCGCCACATCCTGGCCCCGGGTTGGCCCCGAAAAGTAAGAATAATGGGCGTGACAAGAATGGTGGTCGATAAATTCAATCTGGCTTTCCGCAAGGCCGAGATAATTGGCCAGCGTGCGGCGCCGCTCATTGGTCCAGCTATCGACAGCGGCGGCGGGATCGTCGAGAATTTCATCGGTCAGGAACGAATAATCGAACACCGGGTCGGCGTGCGCAAACTTATCGTCATCGCGCAGCCAGCGCAGGTAATCCAATCCGTCCTCGCCGCGCATTTTCCTGGCGTGATAGCGTTCGCCGTAATAGTCGTGGTAATCGCGCAAGCTATAGGTCGGCGTGACTTTCGCTTTCACTTCCCAGGGATGTTCGTAAATCGTCGTATAGGCGGCCGCCGTCAGATCGGAGCCTTCAATGGCGGCCTCTTTGAGGCAAAAATCGATGGCTCGGGCGGGAAATCCGGTCTCGTTTTTTTGGCGGGTAAAGCGTTCTTCCTGCGCCGCCCCGACAACGACGCCATCGACCATAATCGCAGCCGAAGCGTTATAGCCCACATGGACACAAAGATATGATTGAGATTGAGGCATTATGATCTGCTAAAAGCCTGTGGTTTGTCCGCCGTCTACCACGAGATCAGTGCCGACGATAAAACTCGCATCGGGTGAACACAGAAATGCGGCCGCATCGGCAACTTCGCGGACGGTGCCAAACCGTTTCAAGGGAACCGTTCTATCGATCAAATCATCGATTGCCTTCGGATCCTTGGATCGCCGCGTCGCCCAGCGTCCGCCATCGAATAGGATATTTCCAGGGCTGATCATATTGACGCGAACGCCAAAAGGCGCTAGTTCGCGGGCCATGGCCTTCATGGCATGGCGCAATCCAGCCTTGCCGGCGCCGTAGGCGATGGGCGCGCCGATGGCCTCGATACCGGCGATCGAGCCGATAAATAACAAAACCCCCGACCCCCGATCCTTCATGTCCGTTGCCAAGTGCCGCGCCAGGCGAAACGGTCCGCCGAGATTGGCGGCGATCAGCCGATCCCATTCACCGTCCGAGGTTTGAAACCCAGGGGCCGTGTCGGTGGCGCCGAAATTGATCACGGCTATATCCACCGGGCCGGCGCCGGCCACGATTTCCAGAGCCTGGTCCTGATCGGACAAATCACCCTGAAGGGCGGTCACCGGACGGTCGAATTTATCTTGCAGACGGGATTGGGCAGCGTCCAGATCGGCCCCGGTGCGCCCCGTCAATATCAGGCCCCCGCCAACTTCGGCAAATCGCTCCGCAATCGCAAAGCCGATGCCCCGGGACGAGCCGGCCACCAGGATGCGCTTGCCGCCCAAATCTGTGCTCAACGCTGAACGCCCAAAAGTTCGACCAGTTCAATTATGACGCCATCGGGGTCATGGCAGTAGGCGACCAGAACCGGATCATCGGGACTTTCGAGGGGGGCGCTCTTGAAGGTGATATCAAGTTTGCTCCGCCGGTCATAAATCCCGCCCAAGCCGGAAACCGTCAATGCGAAGTGCGGACGGCCAGGCTCCGACGCCGACGCGTCGGCGCCCGGAGCCGATGCATGGGAGCGGTATTGCAGCAATTCTAGCTTGGAGCCATCGGGCGCCTCAAGCAGCACGATATCCACCTCGGCGTCTTCCAGACCAACCAGCTCCGAGATGTAATCCCCGGACTGCCCGCGGCGTTCCCGAACAAGGCGATATCCAAGTGCCCTGCAATAGAAGCGCATGGAGCGCTCCAGGTCGCTGACGGTAATGCCGATATGGCGGAATGAAGGTGTGCTCATACGCCGCTCAGCGCATCGCCGTTTCGATTGGCATCAGCTTTTCGCGGACGGCGCGTTCGCCATCGGACAGGATTTTCACACCATCGCCAAAGGCAGTTTCGATCAGGCGAATACCATCGACCAGCCTCCGAAAACCGACAAGCTCCACCGAGGCGGCCTGGTCCGAGCCATACATGGCCCGGTCCAGCGTAATATGGCGTTCGATGGACGAAATGCCGATTGCCGCGGCGGCCATGGATATGACAATGCCGGTTTCATGACCGCTATAACCCACGTCGCATCCATAGCGATCGCGTAAGGTCTGGATAACGTTCAAATTGGCGTCCCTATCGGGCATCGGATACTGGCTGTTGCAATGCATCAGCTCGAACGGGCATCCGGCTTTGCGGAAAATTTCCACGGCCGCATCGATTTCCTCCAGCTCGGACATGCCGGTAGAAATGAAGGTGTGCTTTTTCTCTTCGGCGATCATTTGCAACAAAGCGTGATTTATAAGCTGGGCCGATGCCACCTTGTTATAGCGGCCTTCATATTGGCGCAAAAATTCCTGCGCCTCCAAATCCCACGCCGATGCGAACCAGGCAATCCTGTGCTCCTGGCAGCAGCGCTCGATCTCTGCAAATTCCGCCTCGCCAAATTCCAGCCCTTCTTTCTGGGCGCGCTGGGTCGTACCCCACGGGCTTTCGCGCGTTTGAGCGAGATAATCCGCGTTGTAAACCTTATCGATGGAGCGTTTCTGAAACTTGACCGCATCGGCGCCGCAATCGGCGGCACCGCTGATCAATTGCTTTGCGGTGTCGATATCGCCGTTATGATTGATACCAATTTCAGCGATAATAAATATTGCCATAATGTTCGGTCCTGAAAGCGTTAAGTTTTACAGTTGAAAATAACCGTCAATAAGCTCACGGATCACACCGTAGCCGCCCTCCGCTCGGGTGATGTGATGGGCGACGGCGCGAATACTGGCATGAGCGTCGGCCGGCGCAATGGCGTGGCCAACCAGCGCCATTACGCCTGAATCGTTAATATCGTTGCCGACAAAGACGGCATCGGCCAACGAATAGTGATGTTCCGCCGCATATTTTTTGAGGACGGCAGCCTTGTCGTTGAGCCCCGAGATGCAAGGAATTCCAAGCTTGGCGGCGCGCGCCGCGACCACCGGATTTTTTTCCATGCTCAAGATGATTTGCGAGGCGCCGGCGGCCTTCAGCATACCGATCGCAAGGCCATCGCCGCGATGAACCATAACCGATTCTAGCCCGTCTTCGCGAACCATGACCCGGTTGTCGGTCATGACGCCGTCGAAGTCGTAACAGATGACGGATATTTCAGATATTGGGATAATGGCGGGATCCGTTTTTTAGGGCCATAGCGTTTTTGCGGGGACCAGGCAAGCTACCGCAGCCCGGGTGAAAGCACTCATCCGCAGCATCGCACAAAGGCCTGAATAGCTACACTCGGGAAGGCATAAAGGCCCAATTTCCCAGCATGTTCACGCTGCGAACACTATAGCGTTCAATCTGTGAACGTCAAGTTTGAAATTGCCTTTATACAATGGACTTGGCGGCCATATTTGGGATTTTACCGCGATCATTGGTTCGTGCAAAAACACCTATTTGGCGGCAATTTCTTCCAGCTTGATGACCGCAATCTCAGTGCCGGCAATCAGGGTAAGATTGATGCGTTCGAATTCGCTTGGCAGTTCGAGAGCATAGCGGACGCAGCGCGCCTCGCTTTGACTCACGCTCAGGCGCGCGCCGCCAACCGATACCGAGCCCTTTGGGGCGGATTTCAGCGAAGCGAAACAGGTTCGGATGCGGATATTACCGCTTACCGGAGCGGGTAAAATTATGCGCGGATCGGCGGACCCGCCATAGCCGGCGTCTTGGCGATAGGATTTGACCAGGCGACGTCCATCGGAATATTCGATCTCAAATGTTGTGCCGAACTGATTTTCAATATTGCCTTCGCCGCGAGCCGCGAGCTTGATGAAGCGCGCCGGATTCAGATTATTTCGAAACAACAATGTCTTGGCATCGGAAAGCCGCCGGGCAAGGAAATCCCAGTCGCCATCCTCGTCGATGTCGATCCAACCCAGCGGATAGATGGTTCCGCTGGCGGATCCTGAAATGGCCGGCAACAGATCCATCAATTTTCCCTGATGAAAGCTCAACAGTCGCCCAGGCTGCGCCGTAAGTATGTCGCCCCGGCCGTTAAAGTCGAAATCCTTGGCCCGCAGATAGGTGTTGAACCCATAGAAATGCCGCTCTGATTCCACCACCCGTTTAAAGGGCCTGGCACGCTCGCCGGTGCCCAAAAACAGTTGCAGATAAAATTTTGGCATATGAACGCCAACGCCGTGATAATTCAGGATAAAGTCCATAATGCCATCGCCATTGACGTCTTCCAGCAATCCGCCTTCATCAATCCGCGTCGGCATGTCACATACGATTTCAGGGAGTTGATCGCCACAAACCTGTCGGAATTTTCCGTCTTCATTGCGAAACAAAAAGCCATAGGCAAACAAATCGATATCGCCATCGCCATCGAAATCGCCGATGTCGGATCCTTCGGAATAAACCGCGCCCGGCGACCAATTCAACAGATTTAGCGCCTGATCGGAAAAGGTGCCATCGGCGTTTTCCACATACAGTTTGTTCTCGGAATATCTCGGGTGGGGATATCCCGACCAAATTATGTCCAGCCGCCCATCGCTATTGGCATCGAAAAACAAAAGCGGCTCCAGCTTCCGGTACATTTGGGGTGCCCCATCAGGAAACAATTTTGCCGTGACGTTCTTCCAATTGTCCAAGTTAATCTGGCGGAACACCTGCCCCTTGATGGCCGGCTTCGATACGGGATACCAAAAGAGCTTCTTCAAGTAGCCATTTTCAAATGCCGATTCCGGATTGGGCCCGAAATTCGCGACGACCAAATCTAGTCGACCGTCCCGATCTAGATCAGAAAAGTTGAAGCTGCCCAGTGTGTCCGACTTTAATACATCCAGGAAATTGGCCTTTTTGATCAGAACTCCCTTTTTGTTCAACCACAACCCTATCTCTCTAGATTCGTCGAAACCCACAAGGTCGTAATAGCCGTTGCCGTCTATATCGATAATACTCTGAACGGTAGTCCTCAGATCCAATTCTTCAATGCTGAACAAGTCCGTCCGCATCCGCGCCGAACTTGGTACTTCGGATCCATTCCTTTGGGTTGTCTTGTCAGGATTGTCCGCAGAATAGGTCGCCTCTTTGGCGGTAGGCATCCGCGCCGCATCATACCTCTCTTCCACAGTCAAGTTACGACCGAATATGTTGAACATGGCTATATAGAAAGCGACAATACCGGTGCCGAGAAGCAAGCCCTTGAACGGCGATGCAACTGCTGGAAACACCCCGGTGGGCGGATTACTGAATTTAACCAGAGCCAATAAATAATAGAAAAACGGATAGACGCTGGCGTAAATCAGCGCAAAGACAACGCCCACCAGCAATCCACGGGGGTCCGTGGGAAAAAACGGTTGATGCAGCAAGGCAGATACGGGAATCGCCGCCACAGCCGCCAACAAAAAGCGCAAAATTCCCACTTCCCGCCCACGTAACCGGATAAAGAAAATTGCGCAGACGAGTAGAAGCGCCACCAAGTAAAACGGAAGCATATCGAGCAGATAAATCGATAATTGCCTAATTTTATACGAGCCTGGAAATATTTCCCAAATTCGAAATTTAGAGGAAAAATGGGCAAAAAAGTATAATGCCAGCGCGGCCCCAGATGCCAATCCGTGCACAATTGCAGTGCCTGTTATTTTTCTAAACATGTGTTGCTAGCTAATAGTTGAGGCATGGCAGGTTACAAACTTCATGCCGCTGATTTGGCTATCTTTGGTAGCAGGTTACCCCCTTTTCGGCAATATCGCCATCCCGGCAATATATGAATCCGCAGTCTTCAAATTGACTATAAACCAACTACCATGTATTGGGCGTTGTTCACGGACGCCCGAAACAACGGATAAGTCTGAAACGAATGTCCCATCCACGTCAGTGCAAAATCTCTGCATGGGTATTGTTCCTGTTCGTCATTCTGTATGGCGCTCTCTACCTGAGCCGGGCTTATGATCCCCATTGGTCCTTCACCGGCGATACATCCAATGGCGTGGGTTTAATGGCGCACCAGATATCAGCCTTTCACCGGGGTGAGTATCCGGCATGGAACCCCTTGGTGCGAACCGGCCAGCGGGAACCGGTGTTCCATGTCATTCTGACCGGCAATCCCATATTCAATTTCTCGGCCCTGTTATCCTTCGCCGCCAACGCCCGCGATATGGTGTTCGCATGGGCCCAGGCATTGTATTTGTTCGCCATATTCTACGTGGCCGGTATATATGTTTTGCTTCGATATTTAACCGGCAGCCCTTGGGCTGGCACCTTTGGCGGTATATTGGCGATCGGCTCATCGTCATCGGTTTTTATAAATTTACATTTTGAATTTATCTTGATCGTGCATGCCATACCCTGGCTGATTTATGGATTTGTTGCTTATTGGCGTAAAGGGCACTTGCGGTATCTGTTTATTATCGCCATCGCATCCATCGCGTTTCTGCACGGCTATGAATTTGTGATGGGGCTTCTTTTCCTTCTGTTCCTGTTGATAGGGTTGGGTTTATTTCATGGATTCGGGAGTGGCAAGCTTGCGGCCGGGCTGGGCCGTATCAAACAACTTCCAGTTACCCATATATCCATTGGCGCGGTACTGGCGCTGATCCTCTTGGTGCCCAATCTGTTTCTATTTGTTGAGTTTCTGGAACAGCTGGCTTTAACCCGTCTGGCTAACTTGAATGTAACCGAAAATTTTGGGCTTACGTTCGACAAAATTTCGACGGCCACCTTTATTGATTACGCGTTTCGGCCCAAATTCTGGATTAGTTTGTTTTCGGGCGCCGTTTTCACAGATTTTAACGAGCTCCAATACCTTGTAGGTGCGTTGGTCCCGGCCTTGGCGGGAACGGCTATTCTCTCGCCAAAATATCGAAAACCAGCCCTAATTTTTACCTTCGCCGGTCTGATGATATTTTTGAGCAATATCTATCCGCTCCGAATTTTATTGGGGTTTTTTCCCTTTTCGCTCATCCATAATGGTGGATTTCTCTATCAGCTGGCGCTATTCGCCATGGTTATCGTCGCCTCACTGGGGTTTGCAGCAATTTATGACAGCCCGGCGCGGCAATGGTTTGGGCGGCTGGCGATTTTATTCCTGGTCTTTCTCGCCCTATGGCTCGGCGCGCAATTCATTTTCAGCCCATTGGACCGCTCGCACAATGTGCTTCTGATCCTGGCGGGCGGCGCTGCCACCATCTCAATGATCGCGACAGTTAAATGGGTCGCGACGGAGCGGCTCGGTTTGGTCATGACGGTAATCGCTTCGCTTTACACAGGGCTGGCATTGGCGGCTTATGACCGGCTTCCCATAGCCGGCGCATATCTGGAAGATGCCGAAGCCTATGCCGCATATCGGTACAGGGACGGCCACGGCCTGATCTTCAAGCATACGCGGCCAAAAGAAATCGAAGTAATTCCAACTCAACCGCAAAAAATACCGGCAGATTTTACCGAAAACCTGCAGCATGAATTTTCATCGTTCCTGACCCGGCGCGACAATTCCTATTTGCCATCCACGCTGCCGCAACCGGCGGCGTTTCCCCAGGAGATTCCTTACTTTTTATTCCGGTCCCTGGCCGGGCACGAAGGATATCTGGCGGGTAAATTTCATTTCGCGACGCGTGCCCTGACGTCGTCCGATCGCTCGGACATGTCCCTGTTCAATGGAAATTCAACGCTTCTAGGTGATATTCGAAATGCCGGCGTGGCTGTCGTCGATAGGGTCGCCGGCAAGACAGCCAATTATGGAAATCTCACCGCCGCTAATTTGAAAAAGGCGCTCGACGGAGCGGCGAAAGCGCAAGTCCAGGTCCAGGCCCAGGTGGTGGACTACAATGCGAACAGTGCCCGATTCAAGGTCGCGTCGGAATCAGCGGGACTTTTGATCTATACGGACCTGTGGAATTCGGGTTGGCGGGTTTCCGTGAATGGCCAACCGGCGCCGCTGATCAAGGCCTTTCACACGTTCAAGGCCGTCGAGATTGGCGCCGGTGTCAGCGATGTGCTGTTCGAATATCGGAGCCGGGCGCATGATGCGCTGGTTCTAATGAACATTACATGGCTGCTACTGGTTCTTGTGCTGGGGCTGATATTGCTTCGGCGCAAAGCGCAATATTGAACGTCACCGGTCTCGGCAAAGTGTCAGCACGGTAATCTCCGCCGGCGCATTGAAGCGCACGGGTAATATCGAGACTCCGGCGCCGCGGCTGGTGAAACCAAGCATATTACCGATCTTCCACGCCCCGACATCACGGATTGCGCCATCATGCAAGTTCAAGTTCAAAGGGTGCCCGCCCGGCAGGGCCACTTGGCCGCCATGGGTATGGCCACAGAGGTAAAGTCCGTAACCGGCCGCCTCCGCTTCGTTTTCAATTCCAGGCGAATGCACCAGCGCAATTTTAAAACCTTGCGGCGTGTCTTTAAGCACCCCGGACGCAGCCGGCGTATAATAAGAATGCACATCGTCTAATCCGGTTATAAAAATTTGGCTATTCCCACGGGCTAGACTTACCGTCTCATTGACCAGGAAGGTTACTCCCAATTTTTCCAAGGCCGGAATGAGCCGGAGACTGTCGTGATTTCCGAGAATGGCAAAGATGCCGTCGGGCGCGGTGATATGCGGCAAAAGCCGTTCGACAGAAGCTACCGGCTGATCCAACTGGTAAACATGGCGGCCCTGGATATCACCGGTAATTACGCATAGATCAGCGGCAACATTTTTTGCAATTTTGCAAATCGCGTCGTCGATGCCCGCTATCGTATCGAAATGTGGATCACTGATTTGCAGCAATCTGTATCCGTCGAATTCTTCCGGCAAATGCTCAAAGCTAAGATCAATCTCGGTCAGCTTTATATTCAGCGCATTTCGAGTACCAAGTTTTATAATTCCAGTGACGCGCAAGAGGCCAAGAAACACCCAATAGCCAAAGCCCAGCAGGCTGTGGCGCCACATGGGCAGAGAATGTTCGCGGCTGCGCGCTTCCTCCACTTTGGCGCGCGCCGCCAGCCACTCTTCTCTCCGGCCATCCGAATGAGGCGAATTGCGTGGTTCTATAATCGCTGTCTGCCTGGCGGGTTCCGTGACCTTAATTTTCGAGATCCAAATTTTGATTGGCGCCGGTTACGCCTTTTTTCTCATGAACAAAAAATTTGCGCATATATTTTTTAAAGCCGAAATCGTGGTCGCTTAAATGAATGTTCTGCCCCTTCTCCCAGGCAACATAGGCCGATTTCAACCAGCGTTGATCTTCGACCATGGCCAGATGGCGGATCACGCTTTTGAAGGCGACGGTGGCTATCAATCTGATAATCGGGTTGGGATGGTAGCTGTTGATGGTGATGGTATATTGGGAAACTTGGTGGCTGATCGGGCGGACGAAAATCTGCCACTGCGCCTTGGCGACCACATCGTGATATTCGCTGCAAAAGGGGTGGACGGTAACCTCGACCTGGTTTTCGTTGATCCGGTATTTGAAATGCTTTTCATCCTCGCTGAGGATTTCCGGCGTATAACTCGTTTTCAACGGGTTCTTGCGGCCAAAAAATTTCCGGTAGAGTCCATAGAAATCATAAAAATAGGTGTGATAGGCATGATGGGGAAAGTCCATGGAACTGTTCATGGCCAGATAGAACGGCACCTCATAGGGAACCGAATTGATCAGACAGCGCTCGGGAATTTCATCGAGAATGAAAGATTTGGCCCGCTCAAATCCATCCGCCGATCCCGGGTAAACGAATACCATATTGCCGCGCGAATAGGTCTGATAGGACTGCAGGGCGCAATCTGGCTTGTTGCGGGCGAGCGGCGCATCAAGCAGCGCGCCGTCTTTTAAATCGAACGTCCAGCCATGGAAACCGCAACTAACCTTGCCGCCGGTTATTTTGCCTTGATCCAGCGGCAATCCGTAATGGGGGCAGAAATTTTGATAGCATTTCGGATCACCATCGTTCCAAAAAAGGATGAGATCCCGGCCCCAAAGGGTAAAGGCGTACAACGATTGACGTTTCAATGCGGAACGGGTGATAATTCCGTATAAAAATTTGGCATAATCGTCTTTGCTGAAATTAAACATCGCGGGTTTCTTTTATTAGATGCTAGGCCGCATTTAATTGTTGAGGAGCGCGTTTGATCGCACCATATCCGATACCAGTTTGCCTGTCTTGTGCGCCACCGCAATATATCCTGTATATAATGGCGCCGTAACGCTGACATGGTCGAGCTTGGCCCGGTACAGGAGCGCAAGCGCGCGCTCGAACCCAATGAGCCCAAGGATACGCGCGACAGGCATCGACTGCCTGTCGGTTTTCAATTCATCGATCGTCATTCCGTTGGTCGCACAATATTGGCGCACAAGGTCTGCAGTGTATATTGTTCCCGCAGACAAACGGTATACATAAAAACGCGAAGCAAGAAGGCGCGATAGCCAACGGGTATAATCCGCAAAATTAAAATAAAACATACCGCCCGGCTTGAGATTCCTCGCGATATTGGCGAACACCAACGATGGATTTACAAAGTTGGACAATGTTGCAAAACACGTAATCGCATCGAATTGCCTATTGTCTCCCCACTGTCCTTCAAAATCTGCCACGGTTACATTAGCGCCAAAGGATTTACGCCCGTAATCGACCATGGTCGACGAGATGTCGATCCCCTCGGCTTTGAAACCATGGGCATTCAGAACATCCACAAACACCCCGTCAGAACAGCCGATATCCATTATTCTGGCTCCTTCGGGGAGCTCTTTTGATAGTCTTTTGGCGCGAACGGCGGCATTGATGCGGCGCAAAGGCTCTTCCTGAATATAGGAATCATAATTGACGAAGTCCTTATCCGCTTCGTCGCCGTCCGTTACATTGCTGAATTCCCAATATTCCTGCGACTCATAGACATGCGCGCGGGCTTCCTTGCTGAGCGAAGGGTTTTGAAATATTAAACCACAGTCATCGCAGCGGGAAAACTGGATCAGAAACCCCGCCATGCGGAAGGAATGGATTTCTTTAAGGTTTGAGCTGGAACAAAAATCGCAACTGCGGTCGATAAAATCGAATTTGCCTGGGTCCAAAGAAACAAACGCGCGGCGCCCGCCGGCCGGGTCACCGCCAACATCACCAATATCACTACACATAATTACTCGGCGGCCACGGAATTGCTGATTTCATGCTCTTCTTGGGGGCTGGCGGCCATAGATGCGAACCCATCAACCACTTTTTCGCCAAGCAGGCCATCGGCGGGCAGCCTGAATTGCTTTTCAACCAATGGGAATTTTTTGTGCCTTTTGAACAGGCTAAGGTGATATTTCGGATCCAGCCGCTTCTTAAGCCACCAAATATAATTTTTTACATAGGTGGTCGCATCCGTATCGCGGGTCGCAATGGCAATGTCCAGAAGACTTATGAATAAACGAAACGGCCCCATCCAGAAGATATTATAGGCCTTCCATTTCAGGAGAAGACGCTTGGAATTAGGCGAAAGAAAGCTCATCAGCCGCAGCATAACCCGGTAACCGTTCAAAAGCCGGAGACGGTCTTTGTCCAAGCCGACGGAGCCGCCGCTCATGTAGTTGTCATGAAAACCGTTGTCGATGCGGTCTACTTCATCAATGTGAATTTCGCCTGCAGCCAAGCCGTGCTCGATCATTTCCGTTCCGGGCATATATTGCAGCATAAACGGCGCGATCCGGTAGCAATGCTTGAGCGGCACCAGAAACTCCGCAAACTCCATCAGTTCCACCTTGATGGAAGCCAGGGATTCTTCCGGCGTCGGCGGGCGGGTTGATCCGTCGGCCTCGCGAACGGGTAGCCTTGGAATCCCGAGGATATAATCAAACGCATAATCTTGGCCGACACTTTCAAGAATATCCGCTGCCGCGCGTATCTCATCATTGGTGTCGGGCCGGTTGAGAATGGTATTACGAATTTCCTCGTTCCAACATTCCACGCCGATCTGAATGGCAAAGCATCCTGCATCATGCATGGCACGAACCGCCCGCTCGCTCACCAGTTTCGGGTGCAGGAAGCAGCGGAATGGAACGCCGACTTCGCTCTTATATTTTGTGAAAAATTCTTCCATCCATTTCGCACTGCATGCCATGACGGGCTGGCGAAAATCAACCCAGGCTGAATTGTATTTTTCAACATGGACTTTCAGCTCGGCGATTAGAGAATCGACGGATCGTTCGCGCACGCGCGGACCCTTCAATTGGCGCGCATCCTCGGCCAGAAATGACAGAGAGCAGAAATTACAGGCGTAGGGGCAGCCACGGGACGGGCACGACAAATAGGAATTTTTCAACGGAACGTGCGGCGCAAACAATTCCTTATCGACCGGCGGCAATATATCCAAATCAGCAATCAACGGTCGGCGCGGTGTCTTGATAATCTCGTCATTTTCAAGCCGATACCAAATATTGGGTATGGTGTAGTCGATTTTCCCCGCTTCAATGCTATCGGCCAATTCGACGATGGCAAAGTCGCCTTCGCCCAGGCACACCATATCGACCGCGCCATCATCTTCGTTCAGAACCGCATCCGGCGCGGAATGGGGATGAATACCGCCAAAAATTACCGGCACGCTATAGTGCTTCTTCAGCTCCGCCGCTATAAGACGCATTTCGCGGTATTGAACCGTCTGCACATGGAAGCCGACCAGATCAGGTTTCAATTCGATAATATATTGGATCAGCTTCTTGCGCTGATCCAGAAGCTTCGCCGCCCAATCGATTTTGATGTAATTCTTGTCGTCGAACAAAGCCTGATCATAGGCCAGCTCAACTTCGTGCCCGCTCTCTTTGAGCTTCGCCGATAAAGCCTGTAGGGCGATATTTTCCCAACCGATTGCGACCAGAACGCACTTCATGATCTTGTTCTCCGACGCGAGTGAATTTTCACGAAAAAATCAATCATATCCCAAAATGTCCGCCACATCGTCCCATAGCGCGCCGAAGTTGGAATTCCATACATCCGGCGCCGCATTTGTGATGGTACCTCGGCAATAATTAACTTTTTATGCCGTGCTTTGACTAACAATTCAACCAGAAAGAAAATGCCAGTATATTCAATACTTATTCCGCCTCCGACAAATATTTCGCGGCGATAGGCTTGAATCCAATTTACATCCGAAACACCAATATTGAATAAAATCGGGACCAGTATTCGATTGTAAATAAATGAAGCCGCATGGGCGACCGGATGATAGCCAACCCGCTCAACGCGCACGCCAACAACGATGTCGCAGATGCTCATCCTCGGGAGGTAAATTTCCAGCTCTTCCTTGGTGAGCGGATTATCGACGGGCATCAGGATTATGAAATCTTTGGTCGCGTGGCCAGTGCCGGTTCGAAAGGCGCCGCCGATACCTTGGTTGGCGGAATGGTGAATGACGGTGATTGATGGCTCATTTTCGGTAAGGCTATCCGCGATGGCGCCGGTGGTGTCGATGCTGCAATCATTGACAATGACAATTTCCGATTCGATGCGAAGCGCCAACAAGGTTTCGCGAATGATGGAAACTGCCTTCTCCAGAGTTTGCTCTTCGTTGTAGGCAGGAATCAGGATCGTGATTGAAGGATGGTGATCAACCATAATATTCCGAGATGGCCCTTACCACATTGTCGATTTGCCGATTCGAAATTTCCGGAAACATCGGCAGCGATAGAATTTGACTGGCCTGGGATTCTGCAACCGGGCAACTGCTTGGCCCAAACCCAATATGCTCAAATGCCTGCTGCAGGTGAAACGGTATCGGATAGTGGACGCCTGATTGAATTTGCCGGCCATTCAGATGCTCGGACAACCCATCTCGGTCCTTAGCCAGGATGACGAACAAATGAAAGATGTGCCGTTCAATATCGCTCCGCTCGAATTTGGGCACGGTCACGGAGCCGACACCCTCCAACCCTTCACAATACCGGCTAGCCGCCGCAAAACGTGCGCGGTTCCAGCCATCCAAATGATCCAGTTTCACATTCAACACGGCCGCCTGGATTGCGTCCAGCCGGCTATTGGTTCCCGCC
>Ga0233427_10001005_pt1 | contig 32486 bp, 28 predicted proteins | sample SI_118_April2016_5_FD_179885 | JGI IMG/M metagenome (GOLD analysis project Ga0233427, IMG submission 179885) | Seawater microbial communities from Saanich Inlet, British Columbia, Canada - SI_118_April2016_100_MG | ecosystem: Environmental > Aquatic > Marine > Inlet | place: Canada: British...
CAATCTTCTCTGCATCCATACCCACCATCACATTCTTCGTCTCCTTCTAGGAAATCATTACCACACTCTGGCGGTTCTGGCGGTTCTGGCGGTTCTGGCGGTTCTGGCGGTTCTGGCGGTTCTGGCTTTTCTGGCTGTTCTGGCTGTTCTGGCTGTTCTGGAGGATCAGGAGCAATTGGTGGTTCAGGCTCATTGATCACAGGAGGTCCAACCATAGGCATCTGACCAATAAAAGATGTTAAATCTGACTGAGAATAGATCATCACAGTACTTCCAACAAAGAGAGTTATTAGCACACCGATGCGTAATCTTCTCAACATGACTTGAGAGTACCAAGAAAAACAACTCAACCGAAATTTACGGTATTGCGATAAAACAAAAAATGTGGAATTATAAGTTTCGCTAAATCTTGCGACACTTCCCGACGTTGTCCTCGAAACTTTGCACGTCACAGAAGAAACCTGCAGGACAAAGAATTCCTGCACTTCCGCCACACGGAGTGCTCAGTGAACCAGTCCCAATACTAGGGCCTGTATCAATATATTTTGCAGTAAGCTCTATAGATTTAAGAACAGCCAAAAACTCTTCGCGCAATCGGTCTGCGTTTATCCGGTCACCAGGACTAAAGCGTAGCATCAAGATAACACCATCACGTTTTACCGAGATCAACTGCGTACCAGAGAGTTCGTCGATCATACGAGAAGCACGTGTCGCGTTGACAACAATTGGTACAGCGCCATCAGGCAAAAGATTTCCTTCCTCATTCCACACGACCAAGATAGGGTCAGCGTCTTCTTCAGAAAGTCTGAACTGGAATTTTCCTTCACGCTTCAAAAGCTTCCAGGTTCGCGGAGCCTCGAGGCTCATACGAAGACCAGAAAGAACATGCTCTTCGACGGTTTCTTCAACATCGACAATAGTCCCTACAACGAGAACAGGAAGGTCCTCTGGGTCAGTGTTGTGCTCTAGAACCCCACGAAGTGTTACTTGTTTATCTTCGTATGCACGCAAGTTCACCAACGAGCTTTCAGCGTAATACACGTTTACACCTTCTTGGTTTATCAAAAAACTACCACGACGAACAGCAGAGAGTTCCGCAGCCCTTAAAATACCTGTTACCGTCTGGTCTCCACCGGGAAGAGGAGGAAGAACATTCTCACCGCATCCTGAAAGAAGCGAAGAAGTGGTAAGCACTGTAATAAAAAAGAGTACTGAGTTTCGCATGAGAGAGTCGTTGATTATTTCTTCAAATCCGCGTCGAATGCATATACTGCACGTCCAACACGTTTGAAATACGGCATCTTCTGCAAGTTCAGAGAGATAGTACCCACTTTCACTGTTCGTTGCTTCGCAACTTCTGTGATGATTTCTTTCTTACTGAGTGGTCCTTTCTCTGAAAGGATGCTTTCGATTACGTCTGCTACTGTTCCTGGCTCGTAACCCCACTCTTTAAGAGCGTAAAGTCCACGTCCAACAAGAACAAACTGTGGATAACGAATAAGCTCGTTATGAACAGCTTGGATTGTAACGTTTTTGTGGTCAAATAGTGCTTCGCGGATACGGTTTGCAATCTCCATAAAGTGAAGTGGTTCACCAGTCTTACGAAGGATGATCTCTACTTTATCACGGATACTACGTGGCCGAACAAAACGCCACTCAGTAAGTCCCCATCCGTCTGTAATCTCTCGTAGACGCTCGTCAATTGCGAGACTACTACTGATAAGTTCACGGCTAGGAATACGACCATCGAACAAGTTCAGTGCCTGAATAGAGGACACAATCTCGTCTGCTGTCATACATGACTTTCTCTTCTTAAGGATTTTTACAATATTGTTTACAATCTTTGATACATCGTCCATGGAAAGACTATCGAGTCTCCAGAATGGAATGTAGCTGTGGCTACGACTTCCGATAGAAAGGTCTGGATCGATACTAAATGAAAGGCGAAGCACTGCTCCGTCGATCTCTTTACTATCTGCGATATGACGAAGGCACTCTGTAATAAGAGTATCTTCACGAAGAAGACCTCCATTCATTCGAAGTATTTCTTTCGCTAGTCCGTTTACTTCATCGAGCCTTGTTGTTCGTACTGTTCTCTTTAGCTTGCTCAGTGCAATGCTTTCGATCTGACGAATACGCTCACGAGTCACATTGAAGTGCTTACCAATCTTTTCAAGTGTCTGCTTCTGTTCACCCTGCAAAGCAAAGCGCTTCTGAATAACAGATGCTTCTTTTTCTGTTAGAACCAGAAATAGACTTTCTAGCAATTCCTGTAGGTCTACAGAAATTTTTTGATTGACGGGCTTTTGAGCGATAGTGGCTTGATCGGACATAATTGCGGGAGAAACTGACAACCCTTGTTTTACCATAATATTGACAGGAGATAAAGTTTCCAGACCGGTTCGAGTAGACGGAATCCTTATCCTGTGGGCACGTGACCTTTTGTAAAACTGAGGTGTCTAATGAGCGTTAAGGGGATGATTGTAAAGCATTTTCCAAACTTGTCAACTATCTATATCTGCATTCTGATCCAGCTTTATGCTCAATATTTTGCATGCAGCAGCAGCATCTTGGTCCACTTCTGTAAGTTTTCCAGTCGTATATCGTTCATCTATCAGTGAAATGGGCGTACCTATAGACTGAAGCTTATCAATCATCAATTGAGCCCAATCTGCCTGGCTGCCCCTTTCGCCAGAAGGAAGAAGAGGTAGACCAATAACGAGCTCTTCTATGCTTTTCTCAGAAATCAAATTTTGAATGTGTTCAACAAGCTCATCTTCTGTTTTCCCAGATATTGTCTCAAGAGAAAACATAATATCATCAGTAGAATCAGCAAAAGCTACTCCTGTCCTTCTTTTCCCAAGGTCTAGTCCTAGATAACGCATGAACAGAGCTTACTTGGTCGCAACCATTCGCGCCATCTTTGACTTCTTACGAGCAGCGTTGTTCTTATTAATAATGTTTATCTTCTGAGCCATATCAATTGCCTTGTGCGTCTCTGGCAAGATCTTCAGAGCCTCGTCCTTTTTACCTTCTTTTATGAAATCCTCCATCTTCTTCATCATGGTCTTCATAAGAGATTTTACAGGCTTACGACGATCCTGACGGACCGTATTCTGTCTCGCACGTTTGATGGCAGATTTAATGATTGGCATAAAGCTGCAAAAGAGTACTCAACCTATCCATTAGAGTCAAATAAATAAGTAGAAAGTATCTTCATACTCCTATATGGCCTACTTTCTGACATTGACAAATGCACCAAAATATATAAAATATCGCTATTATAAGCCAATATGTGTGGAATCTTTGGATATGTCGGCAAACGGTCAGACGCAGGTAAACTTGTTGTCGAGGGACTGAAGAATCTTGAGTACAGAGGGTACGACTCTTGGGGTGTTGCCTGTAAAACAACAAAAGGAACTATTATTAAAAAAGATACAGGAAAGATCAGCGCTGTGAACGCAGATGATTTTGCTCATGGATGCTCGCTCGCTATTGCTCATACAAGATGGGCGACACATGGAGGCGTCACTGCTGCAAACAGTCATCCGCACACCAATGCAGATGGAAGTATTGTCGTTGTTCATAACGGGATTATTGAAAACTACCAAGAGCTTCGTAAAGAGCTCGTTGCAAAAGGGCACACATTCCTCAGCGAAACTGATACAGAAATTATCCCACATGTTATAGAAGAGGAGATGAAGACCACCTCAGACTTCGCAAGTGCAGTACGCAATGCATGTACAAAGTTCGAAGGACGATACGGAATCCTTGCATTCCACAAAACAAGCGACATTTTAGTCGCTACTCGTACAGGGTCTCCTTTAATCGTAGGAGTTTCGAAAGAGGACGGCTATTTTATCGCATCAGACATTCCAGCATTCATGGAGCATACAAAGGTTGTGCAGTACTTGGATGACGGAGAAATGGTTGTAACTGATGGAAAGTCTATCTTGTTTACAGACCTCATCACTGGTGAAGAGAAGCCAAAACGTGAGATTGAAATTACATGGTCAGTAGAGCAGGCACAAAAAGGAGAGTACGCACACTTCATGCTGAAAGAAATCATGGAGCAGAAAGATAGTATCGCCAGAGCCGTTAATCAAGACGACGAACAGATCCGCGTTATTGCAGATGCTATTGCAAATGCCAGTGGAACATTCCTCGTTGGGTGTGGAACTGCACACAAAGCATGTATGGCCGCAGAGTATTTCTTCTCTGTCGTTGCAGAGCATCACGTTAATGTCACCAGTGCAGGGGAATTTAAGGTGCATCACCACTTCTTAAAACCAGAAAGCCTCGTCATCGTCGTTTCCCAGAGTGGAGAAACAGCTGACGTCCTTGAAGCGATGAACATTGCAAAAGCAAAGGGGTCTAAGGTTCTTGCTATCGTCAACTCTGAAGGATCTACCATTCACCGAGAAGCTGACTACACACTGCTCATTAATGCAGGACCAGAACGTGCAGTGGCATCAACCAAGGCACTGACCGGACAAATGGCGGTACTACTCATGATTGCATACGCAATGAACGACAAGCTTCATGATGGAAAGACACTACTTCTGGAAACTGCTGCGCAGATCAACGATATGTTAAACCCACGCTACGTAAATCATATCGAAAGTCTTGCAGACAAGATTCAGACACATGAGAACATCTACATCATCGGAAAAAGCTGGAACTTCCCAATGGCACTAGAAAGTGCAATCAAGATCCAGGAAGTCAGCTACATCCACGCAGAAGGGTTTGCAGGAGGCGAACTAAAGCACGGACCAATCGCTCTTATAGAGGAGGGGACACCATGCATTACACTTGCTGGAAACGACGAGGTGACACAGGACATCATCAGCAACACTATCGAGATCAAAAGCCGTGGAGCAATGACTATCGGAATTGCACCAGAGAATAACGAGGCGTATGAAGAATGGATCAAAGTACCAGATGCAGGAGCTGCCCAAGCAATCATGAACATCATTCCTATCCAGGTTCTTAGCTACTTCCTCGCAGTAAAGAGGGGAATGGACCCAGACATGCCACGAAACTTGGCAAAGAGCGTGACGGTTAAGTAGTACTACTCCTCAGTCGGAGGAATCCCGTAATAACTAAAGAGGAATTTTGCGATATCTCCGAATACCGGAGCCGCGGACTGGGAACCAAACTCAATGTCTTTGGCACGCGGTCTATCGAACTTAATAAGCATCACAAACTTCGCGTGGTTCGCAGGAGCGAATCCTGCAAAGGACGTAATAGACGAACCAGTACCAATTTCATACTGACCACCAGGTCCCGCCATCTGGGACGTACCCGTTTTTCCAGCGATCTTATAACCAGGCACACCAGCACTACGTCCAAACCCATTTTCAACAACAGACACAAGCATCGCAGAGATAGTTTCAGACGTCTCTTCGGTTATCACTTGGTCGACAACAAATGTCTTTGTTTCAATCACCGTACCATCACTCTTTTCAACACTATCAATAATTGTTGGACGAATAAGCTTTCCACCATTTGCAAGCGCTGACCAACCGGTAATCACCTGAAGGGGAGTGGCAGATATTCCTTGTCCATAAGCAGCAGTGGCCAAAAGTGCTTGGGACCATTTCTTCCACGGCAGAATTTCACCCGGTAGTTCGTCTTCCAGTTCTATAGTGGTAATTTTCCCAAACCCAAACCGTTCTATCATTCTGTGGAACAGCTTCTTTCCCAGCTTCATCGACACAGATGTCATGCAGGTATTTACAGAGAACTCTAGGCAGTTGATCATATTCACTTCTCCGTAATGCGCATTCAACGCATTTTTAATCTTATATTCATCTACCTCAACTGTACCTGTATCTTCATATAGGTCATCCGGACTCACTTCCCCTTGGTCGATAGCAATCGCCATGGTGATAGGCTTGAACACAGACCCCGGCTCGTAGATTTCCTGAATGTTCCTATTCAAATACGCTCCCACACCAATATTGTTGGTAAAGCGAAGCCAGAAGTCTGGACGTTCTGTTGGGAAGATCTCCCGGCGACTATTCTCTCCTATATATAAGTAATACCGGATAATGTCTTTGAGGTCGTACATAGTCTCTATTTCTTGCAATGTTTCGTATGTCTTCTCGCTGAGCTCCAGTCGACCCTCTTCAGAATACAAATCTTTCAGGTACATCTTCACCACAAACTGGTTTGTTTTGGGATGATACAACTCTGCCACCACTTCATCCTGCTTGTGTTTGTCTAAGTACCATGGCTCTTTACCATAGACTGTTCCAAAGTTATTACTATCAAACGTTGGAGCATTCACCATTGCAATAATGCGTCCCGTAAAAGGATCCATAATAATAGCCTGACCAGCATCTGCTTCGAATCGTTTGACGGCATCGTCCATGATCTCCTCAACTTTCTTTTGCACAAAGCGGTCGATAGTCAGTGTGATGTTGTCACCGTCTTTGGCATCAACAATAGTTTGGTTTGCAGACAAGATCTGTCCACCTTGCGGGTCCGACATAGAGGTAATGCGTCCTTCTTGACCACGGAGCTCTAGGTTAAACGTGCGCTCTATTCCGTACTGCGCTTCCTGCTGACTATTCAGAAATCCTACAACGTGGGACGCCACTTTCCCATCTGGGTAATACCGCCAGTGTTCTGGGAGAAGAGCGACACTACGCATCGGGTCTTGAATACTCAATGCAGCTTCACGCGTTGCTGCCTTACTTCGCTCTACATTGGTTTCTTGGAACGACGTCAGTTTCAGCTCCCGAACTTTTAACGACAAGTCTGGCGGAAGACGTCGCATGATGGGAACATAGCGAAGAGGGCGAGACCGAAGGAGTCTACGAATGACAGTATCGTCGATGTCGACGAAAGGCTCGAGAGTTCGTGCCATGCTTGCAATCTTTGTACTAGAGATCTCTTCTGGGTCCGCAAAAATAATACGAGTCTCATCAACTACGTACACCCCATTAAGAGCAAGCTCGCGTACTGCCTTCATTTGAATCTTCGTTGCGCCGTATACAAGAGGGACAAATGTGACTCGCTTCTCAGAAATTCTTTTTTCAATATCGCGCGCAAATGACCGGCGAATATCTTCAATGTCTGGGATGTCTTCTGGCGACACATCTGGCAGACCTTGTGTCAGTGGCTCTAGTAGTGCACCTGACTGCAGTTTCCCAATACGTTCTAGTGGGTCAAAAGAGTTTGCATAAAATTCAGCGAGTTCCGTTGGACACTCTTTGTCTCCTGCACCGCAGAGTTCATGAAAATCTTCCGTTACCAGCAGATGAGCAAGTTCTGAAGCAATATACGTTGGCTTATCTGTCACCATCGGGTCAACGTATGCCAATTCCAGCGTTGTGTTTGTCGCAAGAATGCTTTGCTCTCCTGTTTTACTGTTGTGACTATAAATGATTCCACGCTTTGCAGGGAGGACAACTCCTCCAAAGTGCTGAGACTGTGCCTGAGTTCTATAGTCCTTTCCTTTAATGATTTGAAGCTCTAAAAGACGAGCAACAACCACCAGTAGTGCCAGAAGCAGTGCTGCATGGACAATAACGATACGATGCCTAGCAAGACGCTTTCGCTGTGTCTCCGATAATGTATGTGAGGCAAGGGCCATACGGAACCGTATATTACACTTATTCCTATAATTCAGGGCAAAACTCGGAATAGCCCCAATCGGCCATTTATGGTATAATAAACAGATGGAAACTAATATCCAATGGGACAGTCTCGATGGCCCCGCACTCCAAGCTCAGTTGCAGAAATACTGTACTTCAGAGGGTATTTCCGATATTCACTTTGCACCGGAAAAGACCGGCGTTCGCCTTGAGGTACGTTTACATGGAATCCTAGAGGAAATCGCTACTCTTACAGCAAGAACATACGAAGACTTCGTACGACAGATCAAATTCGTGAGCAAGCTAAAGCTAAACGTTACAAATATCCCTCAGGATGGTCATTATACGTTTGAGCAGGAAGATCGCACTGCCGAAGGCGGTGAGCAAAGCCGAACCGTTAACGTTCGTGTTGCGAGTATTCCTTCTCGTTTCGGTGAAAAGTTTACGCTGCGTTTACTAGACCCAGACAAAGGAATCGTTCCACTGCCAGAACTAGGATTTCCAACTGAAATTCACGAAAAGCTATCAGAACTTGTACAACTACCAAATGGAATTATTCTTATTACAGGCCCTACAGGATCTGGTAAAACAACAACACTCTATGCCTTGCTCAATACGATTGTTGGAAAGGATAGAAGCATTATTACACTGGAAGATCCTGTGGAATACGAACTGCCAGGAATTGTACAGTCTCAAGTAGACCACGATCATGACTACACATTTTCTACAGGGCTTCGGTCTATTTTGAGGCACGACCCTGATGTTATCCTCGTTGGTGAGATCCGTGACTATGAAACGGCGCAAACTGCTATCGACGCGGCACTGACAGGTCACCTTGTACTTTCAACACTACATACGAACTCTGCTATTGAGGCGATCCCTCGTCTTCTTGCGATGGGAGTAAGTCCCTATACTTTTGCGCCAGCTCTGCGAGCAGTACTTGCACAGCGTTTGGTTCGAACAACAAAAAAAGAGTGTAAAGGAGACGCGAAGTGCGACCCGTCAAACAACGAAACATACGATGGACGAATGGCTCTACCAGAACTCTTGGTGGTAACACCTTCTATTCGTCAGATGATCCTCGATAATGAGAGTGCAGAACCAATGCTCGAGCAGGCAAAGAAAGAAGGATACAAGACTATGCAAGACTGGGGAAAGATATTCACGGATAACGATGACACGACAGACTCAGAGATTATGAGAGTAACGATGTAACAGAGTAGTCATGTTTACCTTGCATAAACATGTCTTTTTTGCGTATCATCAATCTCCTTATGAACCAACGAAGACAAAGACGCCGGCGACACCCAGTAGAATTGAAAGGTCGAAACGCTCGGATTCGCAAACTAGCAAGCCTCGGACTCCTAGCAGTTGCCCTTATGTTTGTGAGTAACAAGACTTTGGAATTCTTTGGTGTCGGTAATGCAATCCGCAGAACAGCAACTGTTTTAAACATTGAAGACAGGGGAGTTATTAATGTCTCTGTCGACAACGGCCCTCTTAAAAGAGCAGAAGATGAACTCAACCTCTACGCAGGAGACACCATTGTCTCTAGTCCCCGAAACAATGCAACACTGACATTCTTTGACACCAGCTCTATGAGGCTCGACGAAAGCACGCAGGTCCGCATTGCAGAAAGCTTTAAAGGAGAAGAGTCTTCTCTCGTGACAATCGAACTAGAAGAGGGGACGCTCTGGGCAAGTACACCGACGATCGCAATATATTCAGGTTCAACTGTGAGAACAATAGTGAGCCCGTATATAAGTGCAGAGCTTCCATCTCGTGCAGAACTTGTGATGACACCGCGATCACTCGTCGTATTTGCTGCAGATGGACTGGGTATCACACTCACTATTGCTGGAAACGACCAAGTAATTAGAATTGGAGAAGGGCAACAGTTCACATTGCCTGTAGGAGGAGAAGGTGCACCAGACCTCTACACATATAGGAAGCCACTCGACCCTTCACAGTTACAGTCAGAGTTTGTAGAAAAGAGCAGGGCAGTCTATGCACAGTCCCTGACACCAGACAGTATCGTTATGACTGGAACAGAAGACGACGCACCAACAAATGACATCGTACTCAGCGTAGAGGCTCCAGAAGATGGAACGGTTATCCAAAGCAGTGCAGTAAAAGTAAGCGGTCGCATGGGTGAAGATGTCGAAAAGGTTCGCATTAACGGATACCTTGCAAATATCGACAAAGAGAAAGGTACATTCGAGCAAGAACTCGTCCTCCCAGACGAAGACGAAGTAAGTATTATCATCGAAGCAGTCGATTCTTCATCATCAGTCATTGGTCAAGCAATCCGAACAGTGAACAGAGATCGCAAGCCACCAGAGCCACCAGCAATTAGTACCCCTGCGCGCAATGGCGAAACATACCTAACCAGCAACCAAAAAATTGAGATTAGCGGGACGGCACCAAAGGGAGCAATTGGAATCGAGGTCAATACGTACCGACTGCAACTATTTGAACCAGGGGACACAGAGTGGTCATACCTGGCAAACACAGAATATAAAAACTACCAAATGGGAGAGAACATTTACGAAGTTGTTGCCATTAACAGGGGAGGATACCGCAGCGATCCAGCGAAACTCGTCATTATGCTTGGAGAAGGGCAAGAAGGAGTAGTCGCAAGTGGTGCATCTATCTCTGGCAACGCAAAGCCGACACTATCAGCGGAAGAGGCAACACTACCCTCAAATACACCACTCATGCCTGGTACTATCCAGATCTTTTCGCCAAAAGCTGGAACAGAGTACGAGACATCTGACATGGAATTCCTCATAGAAGGCAACATTCCGCGCGAGGTCGCCAGTGTCTGGGTCAACGGATACAACCTTCGGTTGTACGAAAAAGGAAAAGGATTCTTCAACTACATTGCAAGCACCGAACTAAGCACTCTCAAGCGTGGTCGTAACGCGTATCACATTGCAACGCGTGACGATGCTGGCCGTCTTCTCGACGAACTAGACTACGTTGTAACGTTTAATCCTGGTCGGGAGTAAGCGAGAGCTCTGCCTTCGAAAGTGTATCGAGCATTGCAGGAGGCAAAGGTGCTTCTACTGAATGCTCAATGTTATCTACAGGAGAAACAAATGTAAGGTTTTCAGCATGAAGACAGAGGTTTTGTACTTTGAGCTGTTCTGTCAGTTCGTCACTGCGTACTGACGCATAGGCAATGTCCCCTAGAATTGGATGGTCGACAGAGGTAAGATGTACACGAATCTGATGAGTGCGTCCTGTGTGCAAGTCACACCGGAGTAGGGAAGTATCGTGTGTGTTATCAACAACCGTATACGTTGTTTTCGCATCTCGACTTGTCGATGTTTTCACAACTGCCATTTTTGTCCTGTCGGTAAGACTCCGTCCGATAGGAGCATCAATGATCGCAGTTTTATGGTCTGGAATACCAGCGACAATGGCTAAGTAGCTTTTTTTGATAGTGCGATCCTGAAACTGCTTCTGTAATGCTGCGTGACTGTTGTAATTTTTTACAACACACAAACATCCCGTTGTTGGCTTGTCCAAACGATGCGCAAGTACCGAATCAGGAGAAAAGGGAATCTTCCTCTCTTCGAACAAAAACCGAACACCATTCAAAATAGTCTTCTCAGACTTATCCATACTGTGCCCTGGGTGCACAGAAATTCCTGCAGGCTTATTAATCACAATCACTGCATCATCCTCATACAAGATTTCAAATTTCATATCGATAGGGTCGATCTCCACTGCATCCTCCGGCGGCTTGTTGAAACTCTCTTCATCAAAAACTACAACGTCATCAGGACTCAGCTTATAAGCAGGCTTCATTACTATTTTTCCGTTTACCGAAACCAGTCCTTCCTTGATGGCATCTTGGATTTTCGTACGAGAAAGGCCCTCATCGTGCTTAGCGATAAAACCATCTAGCCGAACCTCCTCTGTAGCGGTAAATTCCATGGCGGAACTATAGAGCAAAACTCCGTATTCCTTCACGAATTTCTTTGCTATCCTCTACCTATGTCCGAACTACTCACAAAATCTGTCACGAATGTGACCCCGAAAGACTTAGCCGAAAAGAAGCTAAAAGCTGGAAAGCCGTTAAAAGTGTACCTAGGGATAGATCCTACAGGTTCTAGGCTACATGTAGGACACGCTGTCCCACTGCGAAAGATCAAAGCTTTTGCTGACGAAGGGCACGAGGTAATCTTCCTTATTGGGAGCTTTACGGCAATGATAGGGGACCCAACAGACCGTGACTCTATGCGGGAAGTCCTTACAAAGGAGCAAATAGAAGAGAATTTTAAGACGTATAAAGAGCAAGCGAGCAAAGTCCTCGATTTCAGCAAGATCAAGATTGTCTATAACCACGAATGGCTAGAGAAGCTCAACTTCACAGATGTCGTAAAGCTCGCAAGTAACTTTACCGTTCAGCAAATGCTCGAGCGCGATATGTTTGAAAACAGAATGAAAGACGGAAAGCCGATTTACATGCACGAATTTTTCTACCCACTTATGCAAGGGTACGACTCTGTGGAACTAGATGTCGATTGTGAAATTGGAGGAAACGACCAATACTTCAATATGCTTGCAGGTCGAACACTACAGTCTGCAATGGGTAAAAAAGAAAAATTCGTCGTCACCACAAAGCTTATAGAAGGGACAGACGGACGAAAAATGAGTAAGACCTACAACAACTGTATCTACCTAGATGACGAGCCGAATGACATGTTCGGAAAAGTTATGCGTATAAATGATGACTTGATGGAAACATACTTCGAATGCTGTACAGATGTATCAGCAAGTGAAGTAAAGACAATTCTGTCAGGGGAACCACGTGCAGCAAAGATCCAACTAGCACGAGAAATCGTCACGCTCTATCACAGTGCTGATGCTGCAGACGCAGCAGAGAAGTACTACAACGAAGCTGCAGCAGGCGATGTTCCAAGCGACGCACCTGAAGTAAAAGCGAAGAAGGGGACCCTTCTTATTGATTTTCTTGTAGAGCAAAATCTTGTTAAATCAAAATCTGAAGCACGCCGCTTAATCGAGCAGGGTGGCATAAAAATGGGTGACACTGTCATCGATTCTTTAGATACAGTCGTTGCAGAAGGGGAATACAAGATTGGCAAGAGAAAGTTTATAAAAATTACCATCTAACAAATGTCAGATCTCACATCTAAAAAATGTCGCTCATGCGAAGGCGTATCAGCACTAACACCTGAACAAGTAAAAACGTTTATCATCGAAACACCAGAATGGTTCGCAGACGATAGCATTTCAACTATCGCTCGAACTTTCCACTTCAACGATTTCCAAGACGCCATTGTCTTTGTGAATAAAGTAGCAGGACTCGCAGAACAAGAACGTCACCATCCAAACTTGTTTGTACACGGGTACAGCAAAGTAACCATCAGCCTTACCACACACTCTTCTGGTGGGCTCACAGAAAACGACTTCATCTTAGCAGCCAAAATAGACGTTCTACTTTAGTTATTATTATACGAAGCCAAAGCCTTTGTATACTTCCTATATTCCCTAGCGGTTTGAAGAGATGCTGGCAGAACATCATTGATTAAGAAATTATTCACCGTATCAATAATGCGTTCCTTCTCTTTTTTCGAAGGCTTCTGATACTTGGCTCCTTTTAAAGTATCAAGTAGCTGAGAACGCACCCCCTGCTGCATTGGTCGAGCCCATGCAAGATGTCCATCCGTTGCTTTTTCGATAAGAAATCTTCTCATAGCTTCTGACGGCGTCTGTGCGGAAAAGAATTCCATGTTTCTTTGATGAAAACTTATATCCTCCTGTGGTAGCAACTTTCCAAGTGTCAGGTGCGAAAGAGCACTGCGAGTGAGGTCATGCTCGAAAGCAAGTTGGTCTGCTCGATGCGTTATAGATCGAGCTTTCTTTCTTTCTATACCTCCTTTCTCCTTATGACCATTCGTATTTTTATAAACACAAAACCCTCCCTCCTCATATAAAAAATCAGAATTCTCCCATTGCAATTGTGTCAGCATTTCGTTGATAAATGATCTAGGATACACCGTGCCGCCAGAACAGGTAAGTCCAGAAAGAAGCATTCGTCGCAAAATCATATCCGGAGTCGGGTGACCCGCAATAGAATGGTATTTATGGTGCCGACCAGATTCTAGAGGCGACAAATTTCCATTATTACCAGCTCCCATGTGTGAAACAGGAATGTTGTGATGATTTTGAATTTCTAAACGACTTTTCATAGTAGTCCATACTATCAAAGAGCCCTTCATACTGCAAAAAAGGACCTGTCTATGCCAGACAGGTCGGTAATGATGTGATCTGCACGAGCCAGTGGCATCTGACTTGCAGGAGAGGGCTCACTTGGTGTGTGCACGAAGGAACCTCACAAGGAAAAGGTTAGATACCAACAGTGCACTTAAACACCTCCTTTCGAGCCGATAATCAAAGTCGCGCTCGAACCGAATGGCAATAGTGCCAGGCTCACTTGGTACGTCCAAGATTTGCCTATTACCGGGCACGATCCCGGCTGAGCCCAGTCCCATTCTCGTAGACTAGCGAGAGTACAGAAAGATCAATATTAATTACTGTACCGCTCTCGAGCCCTAATGCAAAGCAAACTTATAGTTCAACTAATTTCATTATGATACAATGTCGTACTATGCCTACAAAAAAATCCCCCCTCAGAGAAACAATAGAAGAAGAAGATGATGAGAAATTTGTACAAAGGCTCAATGAACTTTTACGTATTCCTAGTATAGGAAAAGATAGAACTATTATCGCTAAAAGGATTGATACACTCTCAAGTGAATTATATGAAGAGGCTAGAAGAATATTAGATACCCGAGGATAAGCAACGTGTATCTGCGTACCGAAAAGTGTACAATATATATCTACTACCTTCTGAACTATGCGTATTGCCTCTCTATTCTTTCTTACTCTACTCATGACTTCCTGTTCACTTATTCCACCAGACTCTCAAGACATCGGAAAAAAGATGGACGTTATAAGCGAATATAAAGGAGAAACTGCCGAAGCACTCTTTGCTGGAGGATGCTTCTGGTGCACAGAATCTGACTTCGAAAAGCTTCCAGGGGTCGTTACAGTCCTTTCTGGGTATACCGGAGGTGACGTCAAAAACCCAAGCTACAAAGAAGTGTCATCGGGAACGACAGGGCACATAGAAGCAATCCTCGTCGTGTACGATCCAAGCATTGTCAGTTATAAAAAACTCGTCGACCACTTGTGGACAGTCATAGACCCAACGGATGACAAAGGTTCATTTGCGGACAGAGGATTCCAATATACATCTGGTATCTGGTATCAAACAGAGGAGGAAAAGAAGTCCGCAGAACTATCAAAAAAAGAAATAGAGGAGTCTGGTCGGTTTGATGCACCAATTGTCACTCCTATTTTGCCAGCTGAAACTTTTTATCCTGCAGAGGATTACCACCAGGACTATTATAAGAAAAACCCTATCCGGTATAAGTATTACCGAGGAGGCTCTGGCAGAGATGCATTCCTGAAATCTACTTGGGAGAAGGTAATAGAACCAAAAGCTGCAGAAGAAGTTGCACCTCCAAAAACAAGTGGATACGTAAAGCCATCAGACGAAGAGCTCCGCGAGATGCTGACTGCATTGCAATACAATGTTACGCAGGAAGAAGGAACCGAGCGCCCATTTAAAAACGAATACTGGGATAACACAGAAGAGGGGATCTACGTCGATATTGTTTCTAAAGAACCACTGTATTCATCTCTGCATAAGTATAAGTCTGGTACAGGATGGCCAACGTTTGATAGACCACTAGAACCTGAAAACCTTGTAGAAAAGACTGATAAGAAATTCTTTGCAACGAGAACAGAAATCCGCAGTAAGAGTGGTGACAACCACATTGGACACGTCTTTACTGACGGTCCAGAGGACACCACAGGTCTTCGGTACTGCATGAACAGTGCAGCGTTAGAGTTCATTCCAAGGGAAGATTTAAAGAACAGGGGGTATGAGCAGTATGTAGAGCTATTTGAATAAAGTAAAATTGATGAATTGTCTGTTGTAATATTTTACAACAGTCAGGTATATTCAATCTATGACTACTACTGCCTTGCAGCACATCATCCAATCTGTCGGACTAGAGCCACACGAGGCAAAGCTTTATTTAGCGGGCCTAAAGCTTGGATCAGCACCGGCAAGTAGTTATGCAAAGGATACAAAACTTAACCGTGTTACTGCCTACAACTATCTAGAGGAACTCGTAAAGAGAAGTATGTTTACAGCAGCAGAGCGGGGGAGGACTATGCATTATACCCCTGTACCACCAGACCAATTAAGCATAGAAGCACGAAAGAACGTCGAGGCACTAGAACGCGCGATGCCAGACTTGCGCTCTCTTATGGGAAGTCATCACCGTGCACCGCATGTCCGGTACTTCGAAGGTGTAAAAGGAGTACGAAAAGTGTACCAAGATACATTAACTGCCGACGGAGAGCTCTTAAACTTTGCAAACTCTGCAGTGGTACGAGACTTCTGGAAAGAATACGACAAAGAGTATGTGAACAAACGTATCAAGAAGGGGATTTTCCTTAAGGGAATCGCGCCAGATGATGACATGGGACGAAAGGTTCACGGAAGAGATAATAAAAGTCTTCGAGAGATCCGCCTTGTAAATGCAAAAGAGTTCCCGATCCATAACGAAATCAATATTTATGATAACAAAGTAGCAATTGTGTCTTTTGCCGAAGATGAAGCTGATCTCTTTGGAGTGATTATCGAAAGCAAAGAGGTTGCTGAAACGCAGAGGAAAATTTTTGAAATGGCATGGCGCTTCGCGCAACTCGGTGAAAGTTCACGCAAAGGAGGAACAAAAAGTGCAAAACAAGAGGCCATCGAAGAAGGGGTACGAAAAGACCAGCTGAACATGTTTTAGTAAAATAGTGAGCTTACAGCTGTTTAAGCATTCCCGTATCATGCAACATTTTAGACATATTACTCAGTGTCTGAAGTGTTTGCTGTTGGCGCTGAAGTTTAACCTCAAGGTCTGGATCTTCGGGGTCGATATCACCCAAGAGGTCTAACTGCTCTTGAAGCGTAGTCTTATATGACTTCACATCGTCACGCGCTAGAAAATGCCACCATGGCTGCTTGACCTCTACCTCTCCATCCTTGACGGTAGTCTTTAGTAAGTAATTCAATGGGATAAGCCCAAAGAGCTTTGCCTTCTGCCTGTACGAAATCTCTATTTTTTCATCACCGAGTTTTACCTGACGGATGTTTTCATCAGACTCAGAAAGTGCTTTGGTAAAGATTTTTAACTGACCAACAGTGCGAATACTTCGACGGAGAATAGCTGCACGTTGTGTAGGAGAAAGAAGATCATCCATAACGGACGATCCCATAACCGTAAATCCATCTTCTAGTTGAGTAAGCTGTTCTTCGATGTTTTGCTCGGCTTCGTCTGCATACTCTTCTAACTGCTCAAGAGTTAGATCATCGAGCTCTTCCTGCTCCTTCACCGTGTAGACCGGTGCTGGCGCAGAGACTTTCTGAACAGGTTCTTTGTACTCCTCGTCATCCTCGTACTCTTTGTCTTCCTCGTCATCTTCGTACTCTTTGTCTTCCTCGTAATCTTCGTACTCTTCATCATCATCAACAGGAGGAGTAACTGGAACAGGGGAGCTTGGCATAGTCTCTTCTATAATCCCCACTGATGCCTGGCTACTAGTCGCTCCAGCCCTACCGGTAGGCAAAACCGTTGGTACAACCTGAACTTCCGAGGAAGCATATGTCGTTTCGACTAGGAATGAGATTTCCTCAGCAGAAACTGCAGTAGGAAGTAGGAATAGTGCAAGAAGCAATGAGAAGTTTTTCATAGAGCTATTGTACTCTTTCTGGGTAGAAGAGAAAGAAAGCCGCCTACTTGTATGATCGTGAGATCAAGTCAGTAGGCGGCTATCGTCTTTACGTTTACAGTCATTAAGACTGTAAGTTAGCCCCTTAGGGCGTTTTTTCGTCTCGAGTAATCAAGTTTTATTCTGCTTCATACTTTGATAGGCGCCCCTTATTGTTGTGTACTAGGAGGTAGCACTGGTTCGAGTTGATTGTAAAAAGACATTAAACAGACTTTACAGTCTGAAATACTAGGGTCAAGCAAAGTACTTGATTTTCTCTCTAGAAAGGGAAATACTAGATGTATGCATTACTTAACACCAGAAGATGTACAGAGCCTGGCACTTACCGTTGAAAACAATGAAGGTGAAATCGTACATATATATAATGAACGAAATAAAATACCTACACCAAAAGTAATCGAAAATGCTCGGTACGAAATTCAGTGTGCATTAGAAATAAAAATTCACGATAGCGTCATTGTGAATAACATGGAAAATGTAGATAACACGATGAGCTTTTATTGCTATATGGAAAAACACCCTAAGGTCAACCATAAAGAAAATGCTGCGCTCATTCCAAATGTAGGATCAGATATTTCGGAGAGTGACTTAGACCAAATATGCGACCGACTTGCTGACCACAGCAGTACAATGATCAGCATAACCAGAGAAAGAGATAGCATCGAAGATTGCTTTTTTAATGGGATAATGGCTGAAATTCAGAGGTACGCAGAGTCTACATTCGAAACACCTATATTTGTACAACTACAACATACACAGGACGAACTAACTAAAGAGATCTATATCAGCTTTGCTGAATATGACCCAGAAGACTAGCTACGCTTTTTATGCTTCTTAACAGCTTTGTGTAAATCTTCGTCATGCTCTGGCCCAAAGAAGTATAGATAGATGATCAAATTTGAAAGTCCAAAGCCAGCAAATACTAACAACGTCTGAAAGCTGTGTGTATCGTATGCGAACAAGAGCTCTATTGCAGATGCAATAATTGAAATCTCAACAATGTACTCCACAGAAATATGATGCGTTTTAAGATAGGACATCAAAATCCTGTATGCCTTAATCAGAATAAGAACTTCAGCAATTGCATGAAGCGCACGCTTGCTATGCTCATCCATGAAATCCATGTCCATGTATTGCCCCATCATCACATGCTCAAAGAACATCAATGCCTGAGTCCCTATGCGCACTGCCATGTATGCCGCAAGCATACAAATGGTAACAAGTACGAAGAGCGAGAATAGCCTGTCGAAGGCAGAAGAGTATTTTTCCATAGGGGAATTATAGCATTTTGCGCAAATAAACAAAATCGCCTTGGAGTTAAACCCAGGACGATGTTTGTTTTTGGACGGGAGAGTTTGAGCAATGATTCTGAAACCGAAGTTTTTTGAACCGGTGTTCTTATCAACCGACGAGATAAATAATAGCATGTTTTGACTATTTTTCCAAGTACCATATTTGATGGTGTGCAATATATAGCACTCTAGAGCCAGATGCCCTAAGAATTTTCTTTTTGCAGTAAAGGCCTAACTTACTAGGGAAGACTCACTACCATTTCTTCAAGGTCAAATTCTTCAATGTACTTACGAAGGTCTTTGTACATTTGAGACCTGTTATCAACATCATCTCCTGAATGGCTATCTATAAGTGCCTCAATGTCTTTTAGTCGTGTACTCATACTATTAAATGCCTCGGAATAGCTTTGAAGATTGTATCCTGGGAATAACTGATGCTCATCAATGTACCCTCGCATATCTGAAATAAACTCCCTAACACGAGTGAGGGGAATGCTATGTTCATCAGCCATATGCTCTTGGATACGGGCAAACAAAGCCCGAACACTCTGGAACTTCCCAACAACATGCATTGATAATGCAGCGTCTTTTGCACCTTCTCGATCTCTACCATGCAACGCAGTAGAGAGTTCATCATACTTCGTAGATAATTTTCCACTGTAGACAGTAAAAGGACTTACGTTAACAGTATCCAAATCTGACGGGTGAATCCTCATTCTGCGCAATGCACCACTAGACTGACTATTAATCTGTGGTTCTGAAAGATCCTTATCGCTAAAGAGCTCCATACCGTTATCAAGAATTAGCGCATTGTCTTGAAGGTTCCGCCTAAAGGTTTTAAGGGCATGTTCCTGTTCTCCTATAACTGTCTGCAAGGCCATTCTATCCTGTTCGTTATAGCCCCCCTTCGGGTACATCTCTGCAAAGCGAGTCTCTAGACTTCCAACAGCTGCGACCATCTTTGAAAGACTGGCACTAGGGTTCACTTTTCCAGATTTATCATGAAAACCATCAATGCCTTCCAAGAAGTCATATGCTTTTACCTTAAACCTATTCTCGCATCTTTTTAGAACCGACGTGTACTCCACAAGCATTGCTGTTGCCTCTTCTCTCATGGCATCCTTTTCAACTTGAGGGGTTTCGGCTCTCCAGTCTCTGTTGAGACGAGTATTTAGAGAGGTGATATCTTGTTTCAAGCGGGATAACTTAGAAATCTCTGCTCTATACGAAGAACCCTCGTGAAGAGTTTTTCTATGTGCTGCATACGCAGAAGAGAAATGCTGAACACGAAGACTGTTTGGAAGTGCACCGTTCTCCTCTGTTCTCGTATAGAGGAGTGTGCCGTTCAGGTTTTCATCCGAGTCCCTAATGACTAACAGTCGATGACTCTTATGCTGAAGGGGGACTGCTGTTTCCCATATCTCTTTTAGTCTTTTGATTGCATTTGGTTGTGCCTTTTTCTCTAGTCGCTGCTGAGGCTTACGAGCATCGTCATCTTCAAAGGAAACAAGACCTAAGTCTTCTGCAAGCTTCTCTGGAATAAGATCTGCACTAACAAGGCAAGGCTGTAGGCTCATCGTGTTAAAGTTTGATGTGCTAGTGAAAAGAATTCCACCTCCTTCTGTTGCCATATATGAAGGGACAATAAACTGATGTGGGTGAGAGAATGCTTGCTGGAATCTTTTGAAACGTGAGTTTGGCAATATAGCCCAAATTCGTGCACGCTCTCTCTCATCCGGGATATCCCTTAGGCGTACAAATCCTTCGTGCCACTCCTCTACGCCATACTCCTCCCGCTGAGACTGTGTTGATGCAAGCCCTTCAATCTCTGCACGGTCTTCGAGTAATTCTAGAACTCGTTTTCGCTTTGCAGATGTAAGAGCAGCCATATCGACATCAGGAGTATGCCCTGCTTTTTTGAGCATAGAAACATTTCTATCCCGAAGTTCATCGAACGTTGTCGTTTTACGTGACCCCATAGAGGGTTATTCTCTACTTGTAGAGCTATTTTGTCAATTTTCTGACCCGCTGAAACTTTACAATAGTAAGTCTGTGAACTCCTTCGATTTCTTCATGAAGGCAGGAAATTTATTGATAAACTCGTGCTTCTCGCCCTCATACAATAGGTATTCCATTTGCTTGTCGTTTTCACGAAGTTCTTCTGCAAGGAACTCTGCCCAGTCTGCTGGAACATCGGTGTCATTTGTTCCTTGGAAGAGGAGTACTGGAGTTTTTAGATTAGAAATAAGTGATAGAGAAGAGATCTTATCCCAGAACTCACTGTCACTCTCGCGACTGCCAATGACTTTTTCAATGTTGTCCACTTCCAGCCTCATATCGCGCCAGCGATAAAAATTTTCATAAGCATCGATGTGAACCGGTGCATACAGTATTAAGCCGTCGAGAAGGTCTGGATACGTCACAGCGATGTTCATAGACACTCCACCACCAAGGCTATGTCCCAGCATAAAGATGCTACTCGTGTCTATTTGTGGAATTCCTGCACTAGTCAGCGCTGTGATCCCGTTGAGTACATCCATACTGTACTCGATACCAGCATCATAAATAGACGTATCATCTGGAAGAGGAGACGGATCTGAAAATGCATGCCCGCGATAATCCGAATGAAATACTGCATATCCATTGCGTGCAAAGAAGTCCTGCTCTCGCTTAAGTCCTCGACCATTGGTGTACACAGACCGTGCGATATACCCATGATTCATAACCATAAGAGGAAACGGTCCGTCGCCTGTTGGAATATTAAGGATGCCACTAATCTGTAATCCATTACTACTGTATGTAACGGTATAGCGTGTATATGCACTATTCGATGACAGTACATCTCCAAGAGTGAAATCTTTTCCTTCAAGCTTCATCGTCGAAAAGTATGCGAGGCTCAGTGTTGATGGAAACTGCTCGATGTTCGTAACAGGAGTAATTTCATCTGGTAACTGTTCCGGAACAGGGGATACAGAACACGCTGTAAGCAAGAGGAGGAGTGGAAGTAATCGTTTCATAGTCAAAGTGTACTCTATGCAGTAAAATACATTGGATGAAACGCATATTTTTACTTATAGCAATCGTAGCATTATCGCAAGGGCGCAGTGTTTATGCCGAGGAACAAACCTCAAATACCAAAAGTTCTACGGTATTTATCGCGAACTATGATAGCAAAGGAAGCTACATCGGATGGGGGTCTGGCTTTTTTGTCGATGAGGGGATTGTCATTACAAATAAACACGTAATAGAAGGAGCAACATACTACAGAATATTTTCAACAAACGCGGACGATAGTGTGGATATAGCATGCTATAAAGATATTGGCAGAACAGATGTAAAGATAAACCTAGACGATGACGTCGCGTACATTCGTGTCTATATAAATTGCGAACATGGAGTCGTACAGTTTGCGGACGGTGATCCCAAGAGAGGGGAATCCATCGGTGTTATTGGATATCCAAGCCAAGGAACACTGGCAGAATCGATGAATTTGTACATCTCTACAGGCTCTGTCACCGGAGAGATTACAAACAGCTGGCTCCGGACAGATGCATACATCCACTTTGGAAATTCCGGAGGACCCGTTGTCCAAGATGGCTACGTTGTAGGTGTAGCCGTTGCCAAAAGCTTGAACTCTGACGGAACATATGCAGCTGGGTATTTTGTCCCAACGTCTATTATTATAGAAGGCCTACTTAATGCCAATAATTCCACCTTTGGCTACACGGCTCAGAACCTGCAAAATAACAATAGCTATAAATTAGAACCAGAGACATTTGGAACCGAAGGCGATCCTTTTGACCCTGTACGCAAAACCGAGAAGGCATATAACGGAGACTGCTCCAGAAGTCTTGGCGAAGGAGGTACCGCAACCGGATACAGCGGATGTGAGTGCAAACCAAGTTATCACGTTGGTGATAATGGAGACACCTGTGAGCCAGGAGCAGAAGGATACATCGACCCCTATGCAAAAAGACTGAGGCAAGCGCTCAGTTCCGCTGCGTCGTCAGCATCTTCATCTAGAAGTACTGCCAAGACAACAACACCAGACTTCACAGACTTAAGTGACTCCGACCCAGGGTACAGTGCCGTCATGTCATTACGCGCTGCAGGAGTAATTAGCGGATACCCAGACGGAACATTTAAACCACAAGGAGAGATCAACCGAGCAGAACTTATGAAAATTCTGATCGAAGGATTTTATGAACAAGAAAACCTCGGCGAAACCAACTGCTTCCCAGACGTACAAGACCAGTGGTTTGCACCATATGTGTGTGCAGGAAAACGCCTTGGCTGGATAGACGGTTACCCCGACGGTACTTTTAAACCGGGGAATTCTGTGAACAGGGCAGAGGGAATCAAAATAGTCATGTCATCACTTACATCAAACTTTAAAGCACGCGTACAAATGCCACGCGATGTCCCGACCGGAAGCTGGTTCTTCGACTTCGTCGGCAAAGCCATAGAGCAGGGGATAGTCATTGAAGAAAGGCTATTTAAGCCATCAGAAAACTTAACGCGCGAAGATGCTGCTTTGTGGATCTTTAGAGGGCAGTACTAAACCATTTGACATGAATATGCTTTTTAGTATGATGACCTTATGAAAACTACAGTAACCACAGCAGTTGATTTTAATAGTCGAGTTGTCACAACACTTGAAGGAGGGCAAAAAGAAGGGATGACTGAAATAGAAATTATGGCAGCTCTGAAATGTGAATTCGACCAAGTTCATGATGCTATCTCTACACTTATCGGAATGGGAAGTATTACTCAGGTACGAAAGCAGGGTGGGGAAAGTGATGAACTAGCAGACCACGCATCTCACCACGAGGTTGATGCATATGTACTGTTGTAAAATAGAACAACAGACCTATATTATGGCTTGCATTAGCCATAAAATAGAGTAGGATTTGCCAGTCGCTTTTTCAAAAAACTCGCCTGCTAAATGGAGAATGCAGTATGTACGTAATCACGAAGAAGGGTACAGAGTACCTTCAGATGTACAACGACACACCTGGACCAGTCGCATTTGCGATTGTGCTGATCCTCGGATGGTTCGCCTGTGTCTTCTTCCACGAAGCCACATTCGTACACCGTTGTGGGATTGTACTCTCCAAAAGACGATTTGAAATATTTGTCGTCGGTCCTGCTGCCATCCTACTCATTGCCCTCGGCCTTTATCTTGGAGGGTGGTGGAACTGCACCATAGCCATTACAGGGGGCGTCGTCCTCGGTTCCATTGCAGATGTCTACCTTGGACACCGTCGATGGAAACGTAAACGTTCCTAAGGTAAAAAAGCGTCACATTCAAGGGATATCACACAGTGTGGTATCCCTATTTTTTATGATGTTTCTTACGCCTGATCCACCCAATTCCAGCAGCCATTCCAGATGCAGCAACAACAACTGCTGCAGGGCCCGTGTCTCCTATCGGTGCTTGCCCCTGAATAAGTGGTTGCAACTGAGCAAGTGGAAGCTGGTAAGGAACCTGTTGGAAATTTGGATACTGCGGGAAGCCATACTGTGCCTGGTTTTGATACAACAGAGAAGCAAGCGGTGTAGTTTTCGATGCTACTTGTGTGGTTTCGTTAGCCCCCTCTTCATTCTTACAGTACCTATCGCAACCGTCACCGCTCAATCGGTTTCCGTCATCACAGAGTTCAGTGGAATCGAGTACTGCATCACCACAACGTGAAACCGAACAATCCGGCCGGCATACGGCATCTGGAGTAGAAGAATTTAACACCCCATCATCACACTCTTCACCAGGGTCGACAGTACTATCGCCACACGTTGTCGACAAGAATCTGCACCTATCGCATTGGTACGGCAGTGCAGGATTGTGCGTAGATGTTTCACACTGCTCTCCAAGAAGTGTTTGCACTATACCATCCCCGCAAATACCAATCTCTAGAAGACACGTGCTGCTACAGCCGTCATTGTCTCTTCTATTGGAATCGTCACACTCTTCCAATCCCTCCAGAATTCCATTTCCACAAACATCGGCAGAAGCAACAAGGGTAGACTCTATAAAGCACTCGCTGCTGCATCCATCACCGGATCTTCTGTTTTCATCGTCGCACTCTTCTCCAAAATTCAGAATTCCATTTCCACATGTAGTTTTTGGGTCGATGATCCTGACACAATCTCCTTCCGTACATTGGAGCCCGGAAGGACAGTCTGAAGAGGTACGGCAATCTTGGCAGCCGTTTCGCACACAACGATTCCCGGAACACTCGCTGTCATCTAGACAGACCGTACAGTCGTTATCTTTGTTACATGATCCCAAAGCACATGAGGCATCATCGGTACATCCTGTCCGACATTCGTCATTATCACAGGTGGATCCCTGTGGGCAGTCCGACGATGAGCGACACTCGGTAACCGGTACTGATGACGAGAATGCAGAGGTGCGTGCAATGCTAGCACTCGAAAGGAATGGTGCCGACGACAGAACAGGACGAGGGAAAGAGGAGCTTTCAAATCCTGTACTAGAAAACGGTATAGAAGAAACAAATGAATTACGAGAAGAGGAAAGTACTGTAGAAGAAAATGCATTTGACGTCATAAAACTAGCACTCGAGGAAAAGGCAGAAGAGGAGAAAGGAGAAGGGGCAGAAGAAGGATTTGGAGCAGAGCTAGAAAAACCTGTACTACTTGAACCCGGAGGTGGTGGAGGTGGGGGTGGAATGCCACAGTCATCTGCATCTGTACATTTATCAGAACCTTCACCATCAACAACAATGCATTGCATGTCACTGCACTCCAAGTGTGTTACTGGACAGTCTGCACTTGTCTGGCACAAGTCCTGACCAGGACCAGCCACATGCACGCATTGCAATTCATTACATTCTAAATGATGGTCACGCGTACAATCACTATTTGATGAACAGTCGTTAGACCCTGGGGTAAAGACAATGACACATTGGTCATTCTGACATTCTAGGTGACTAGAGTCTTCACAGTCCTGAGCATCCGCACAAGCATCACGCCCAGGGGTCGACACAACTATGCACTGACTGTTGCGGCACTCCAAATGGTCCTCTGCATGACAGTGTTTACTTTCAAAGCAGCCATCTCTTCCAGGCCCATCAACCAACACACACTGTAACCCAACACATTCTAAGTGTTGGTCTTCATCACCCGAAGACGTAGAAGAGCTAGAAAATGTAGGTGCTGATGATGAAGAAGAACGAGATGCGCAATCTGCTGTGGTTTTACATTCATTATCTCCTGCACCGTCGACAAGAACGCAACTGCCGCTCTCTCCACAAATGGTATGTGTACCACAAGCTATGTCGCCGCTGCATTCATTTCCACCAGGGCCAATCACCTCGACACATTGGCTTCCTTGGCACTCTGTATGCTTTTGTTGCCCACAATCCAGAACAGCATCACAGAAATCTGGGCCTTCCCCTGGTACCAGAATACACATCCCTGTTTCACTACAGGCAAAATGCTCTTCATCTTCTTCATCATCGTCATCTTCTTCTTCACAAAGACCTGCTGGCACTGGCGGACGGCAATCGTGTTCCAGCTTCATATAACACGAGGTAGTACCAAGAAGTCCTCCCAAGCGGACAGAGCACACTTCTGCAGAACCACACGACATGCGTCCCCCAAACTTGAGGCCACCACCTGGGGAAATAGCAGACCAGAACTCTTCATTCGTACAATCATCAAATACGGCAAGAAGGGGATTGTAGTCCTCTGGACCAGTCAGTGGTCCGTGACAACTAAACCGATAGTCACCACCAGTGGTGTAGACCTTTTCACAGGTAAGACCGCCACAAGATCGATCTGTAAACGTATCATCAAAATTACACTGTCCAGAACCATTACACGTTTCATCGCTGGTACACCTACTTTCTGTATCACACGTTCCCCCTTCACAACACCCAATGATGCAAGAGCTTGCATCATTACATTCTGTATCTTCTCTACACATATCTTCAGAACTGGACTGAGTAGAGGAAGTCGTGGAAGTTTGCTGTGATGAGTCTGATGAACCAGAATTGGCAGATGAATTATCAGACTGGTTAGACGTTGTCGAAGCATCAGAGGTGTTTGAATTCGTAGATGAATTTTGCGACTGAGTAGAAGAACTGCCCGGTTGGTCTGGCTGGTTCGAACCATTTGAATTCGCTGATGAGTTTTGCGACTGAGCAGAGCTAATAGGAGTACTAGACTGACCTCCTCCGTTATCGCCCCCATTGTCACCACCATCATCTCCTCCATTATTTACCCCATTGTCTCCACCGTTATCCCCTCCATTGTCTCCACTCGTTCCACCAGAAGCACCTCCACCTCCATCACCAAGAAAACCATCTGGAGCACAAAGCTTTGGTGTGCCACGGCCAGTAAACCCACTGCGGCCGCAAGAAGTATTTGTTCCGCAGCAGCGACCATAAGCATCGCCTATTGTTCGTTCGCAAATACTATTGCCGCTTCCATCTGTATTAGCGGGATGATCTTCACAATCGTGACCATTTGAGCAAACCTCGCCATCAGGAACCATTTTTTTACAACGTCGTCGTGGCTCACCATCAGAGTATGTTCCAGCTAAGGTGCAGCGATATTTAAAACCTCCAATATCAGGGCAAAGCGACGTATTCGACGCAGTACTATTTAAGCTACATGCATGACACCACCAGTTTCCAGCATCGCACTCTTCACAAGTTCCATCATTACACCACTTCGTGTTACTCGGACATACATCAGGAGGATTCTTATATGCATCACACTGATTCCCTGAAGCGAGGATCGACGCAACAAAAGAAGGGGGAGTTAACCCATCTAGCTGACCATTAACGGCAAAGTTTTCAAACGTTCCAAGAGATTCATCGATAGAACAATACGGACAACCTTCTCTATTATACCCAATAAGATGGGGGTCTCCTCCGCCCATTCTACCAGTACCACATCCTCTGTCAGAAGCATCCTCATCACCATCGCTATTATTATCAATGCCATCTGAGCACGCAGCAAAAACACAGGTATCTAAACAATTCGATTTCGTAAGCTCGTCGACATCGGTCAAAAGCACATCTTTAAAGAGCTTATTGGCAACATCTGACTTCACATTATTCACCCCTTCATCACACTGCTCGTCTCCTTCAACAGCACCATTTCCACACACTGCCAGTCCTCCTCCATCTTCACCAGAATTTTCACCACCACTGGGGTCTCCTCTTAAACAGGCTTGGCATAGAGCCTCAGTATCATAAGCATTTGCCCCTGCTGCATCGCAGTCTCCTAGTGCATCGGTATACATACAACTGAATACATCCTTATGACATATATAACAAAATCTAGTGCAACTTGCACTGCATGTGCTATCAGAAGACCCGTTTTTATCAGACCCTTCATCACAATATTCTCCTTCATCAGTGTTCCCATCTCCGCAATACCACATCGGGCTCGGAGGCGCATCATGAAAAGTACCAGTCAGCGGTGTTTCGCCAGAAAAAAGTGACAACCCTACGGCCCCACCAAGAAGGAGTAACAAAACGAAATTCCGAAGCTGAGGTTTAAGTACAGACATTCACTCAGAGAGTAGCATTTTACCAAGGTAGAGCGGTAACTATTACCGTTGCCTAAAAGTAGAATGTGGTGAGTAATCGCTTACTACGTATCCGTACACTCACGATCATTTCTGTGATTGTTCACACTTGTCACGCAAGAATCTCCGATGAAGTCCTGACACTTCGGCATATTTTTTGGTGCAACCATTGGCTTACACGACCGCATCTTTCCCCATACGCCATTTGCACAGTCGCTACGACATACCATGACTTCAACAGGAAGGCACCTGTTAGAAAGTCCACTTGATGTTTGTACTGGCTTGCACTCGAGACCCATATTTCCACAACAGTCATCGCTAGTATCACACTCCGCATTTTTCTCTCCACACGTTGCAACTTCCTGTACAGGAGCAGCAGGTGGAACCGCTGGAACTGGTACGGTTACTTCTACCATTTCATCGACGTCTTCTTCGTCAGATGGTGCCTCGACTGAAGAGCATCCAGCGACGAGCATGGAGAATGACAAAACAGAGAGTAAGACTAATTTTTTATTGGCGTGAAAAGAGGTGGTCATAGTGACATCACTATAACAGGTTCCCATTCACAAGATAGGGGAGCAGAAAGAAGTGTGGTATCCTCACTCTATGAAAAAAGAATCAAACATTGCCTACATAGACGGCCAAAACTTGCACCTAGGAACGAAACAGAATAAATGGAAAGTAGATCATAAAAAATTTCGAACATACTTAAAAGATAAGTATAAAGTTGATGAAGCCTATTACTGTCTCGGGTACACAGAAGAAGAAAACCAAGCGCTGTATAGTAGTCTTCAGAAGGCAGGATATATTGTGATTTTCAGAGAGCATAACTCAAAACTTCTGGGTAAGAAGAAAGGAAATGTCGATACAGATATTGTGTTTGAAATCATGCAGACGCTAATAGAACGAGATGACTTCAATAAGATATTGCTAGTGTCTGGCGATGGGGATTATAAGAAAGTAGTGGACTACTTAATTCAAAAAAAGAAGTTTAAAAAGCTGCTATTCCCAAATAAGCAGTTTGCTTCTTCACTCTACAACAAACTAGGATCGCAATTTTTCGACTATATGGAATCCCGCTCAGTGAAGCCAAAAATAGCGTTTAAATAAGAAAAGGCCTCCTTAGGCACAGAAACCGTTCGGATTCCTCTTCGTATTAATACCTTTATAGTATACAACTGTTTACTTCGAAGAATCAAGAGGTTTAAAACACGTTATTTATGGCTAAATAGCCATTTTGGCACATTTGGCATGAGGGAAACACTGGAAAAATGGAATGAAAAATGGCATAAAGACCCTCGAAAAGTTCTCGAATGGGCAGAGAGTTGATCTATTTCTAGAGCATCCCAAGAAGCATTCCAAGGCTCAATAGAACAAGCCCTGCTGCTGCGATTTTCTCTTTATGAGGGATCTTCATAAGAAACCCTGATGCATACACCACAAGGGCTGCCTGACACACTGTTGCGGTAAGGATTCCAGCGACACCAAATGCGATAAGCCTAAAGTCGTGAAAGAATATTGGTGTGAAGGCAATGACATCATCCAAAACCGTTATAAATGACGCAGCGAACCCAATGGCAAATAATTCCCAGAACCGTCCCCGGGACATATTTTGCATTGTGATAACACGCTTCGCTACCTTGGACGCTGGCTTATGCGCAAAGACATTGAAATACACCGTCACTGCAAGAATAAAAATAAGACCAGAGATGATATACCGATACGCCGGCACATCCTGTATAAACGACGACAGAAAGTAGGCGATAAGCGTTGCTACTGCGACCGCTGTAATCGCACCGAGGGAGAAGACTATCTTTCCGGCTTTCGACTTCGCCACTGCTGCCACAACAGGTACACGGGTTAAGATGTCATCTATTCCTGTGACTACTTTGATGATGAATCCCAGAATAAATATCGACAGTTCTTCCATGGCGGTTAGTGTAACAGGAAGCAGCAACTACTGTTGTAATTTTTTACAACACTAACAAGACCAACCAAAAGTTTTTTGTAGGCGGGCTTCTACTCGGATTAATGCATTACCAACGAATCGCTTCTGAACTCTTGTGCACACACGTTGTTGAAAAGGGGACTTCTCAGGCTCTTGCTGAGCAAGCTCTTCTGTAGCTACAACAAGTTCAGGTGCAGCTTTCATCAATGCGATTCTACTATGTAAACGGGAAATACGTGCAGGCTCTTCTGTTTCAAGTGCACCAGTCGTTACAAGTACCGGAGGCAGAGGACTTATTGTTTTCATTGTCGATTTGAAGATTCCAACATCCTCGAGCGATGGTTCATCCGTATCGGTCATGTCTTCTGCTGAAGAATGCAGTCCAGCTGCGATTTCCGCATAGCGCTCTCGAATACGCTTATGTGCCTGTGCGCCGCCGGGGCTATTGCTACTCACCACCTCTTCTGCATAGCTAATTATACGCGCATCTCCAACGCTAGTAGTACCGTTTTCATATGCTACAAGAAATGCCGAACTCGACAGTGCAGCAAGCCCATTAGAATTTGTAGAGTTAGACTCGTACACAAACGGACTACCGAATGTCAGCGTCGTACCATCCACTGTTCCAATAACTGATGTACCATTTCCCAAGGCACCGACACTATCGCGGAATGCCAAGAGCACTGTAGTAGCATCAATACCGGCAAGAGCAGTGGACTGAATAGTTGATGCGTCGAATGTCACCGCAGAACCAACTGTTGGCGTAGTTCCTGAAATGGTAACAGCACGAGCTTTTCCGTTATTCCCAGTTGCATCGCGGTAAGCCACAACAAATGTAGTACTATCGAGTGCCGCCATAGAGGCGTTGTTCATTGTATCTGTTGTTATCTCGGTAGCGGAACCAAACGACGGTGTTGCACCCGATACATCAACAATAATAATATGTCCTATATAACTATCCGTGCTGTCTGTGTACAAAATAGCTGCGTAGCTACTACTCAGAGGAATCACTGCTTGAACGTAAATATTATTGGCCTCAAACATTGCAGGAGTGCCAAGCGTTATATCTGTACCGCTGATGGTGCCGATAACCGCTCTTCCATCAGAATTCGCATTATCATGATAGGCAATAAGCAATTTTGTAGAACTGATAGCTGCGACGTGCGCTCCGCCACCAGAATCCGTATTGATAAGTTTTGCAGTACCAAGGGTTATATCTGTACCCGATATTGTCCCGACTCTGGCCATTGCATCTGCGGTAATATCATCAACGTATCCAAATACAACAGTAGAGCTATCGGCATTTTCGACATTTAGGCCGAGTACTCTATTTGTAGAAACAGTAGCAACATTACCGTAGGTAATGGTTGTACCATCTACTGTCGCAACGCGTGCTAGTCCGTCGTTCCCATCACCAACATCTCTATAGAAGAGCACTGCACCCGTAGAACTAAGCTCTGTCGTAGCGACATTTTGTCCTCCATCAGACTCAAACGTATAGGAACTTCCAGTAGTAAGAACCAGTGCTGCAAACACAAGTGATACATTTGCTATGGCAACTGTGAGAATAACGCCAATACGAGTACTTTTACGCATTGGATACTATGATAGAGAAGGGAAGAGGGAAGTGATAGTACAGTAAAGTTTACACAGCTACTTCCTCTTCAAGTACTTATAGTAACAAGAGTTACAGTGAGACCAGTTCGCAGGGATCCTTCCACTGCAGATCTTGCAAGAGGTTGCACCATGACGTGCATAGTCCTTATCCCTCTTCTCTACAGACCTTGCATAGTCATATGAATACTTACTAGGCACAGAGGATCCGTACTTTCCACCGGTGATGAGGGTGTCTATAAGAGAAATTATTCCCATAGTAAAAAGGGGTAAATGTATGTAACACAAAGAAGGCCTCTCTGCCTTATATGGGCTTTGAAGCTATTTTGCGAGGTTTGGATGCGACCTTGTCGCATGTGCGTGTCCGATTACCTTAACGGGGGAGGGGGATGGGTGTCAAGATCCTGAACAACTGCCAGTTCATTTCCTTCTGAATCTTTAAAGAAGGCTGTTTTCCCCCATGGAAAAGTAATGATACCACTACTTCTTGTCTATTCCGCTCCTCTCATACAAAACCACCCTCCGCCTCCAAACCAAAAACAAAGCCAACGAAACATTCGCAGACGTTATCGATA
>Ga0233427_10001008_pt1 | contig 32426 bp, 30 predicted proteins | sample SI_118_April2016_5_FD_179885 | JGI IMG/M metagenome (GOLD analysis project Ga0233427, IMG submission 179885) | Seawater microbial communities from Saanich Inlet, British Columbia, Canada - SI_118_April2016_100_MG | ecosystem: Environmental > Aquatic > Marine > Inlet | place: Canada: British...
GATACAGGGTGCGTTCCCCCATGCCAAGTTGACGCGCAGCTAGCTTACGATTGTCTGAACAAGCACGCAAAGTCGCAATTATTAATTCTCTCTCAACATCAGCCAGAGTGCGACCAACAAAATGCCCAATGGCGACGTTGTCGCTTAGCTCAAGAATTGGCGCACAAGCTGCACCTTCTACGAGTTCAGAAACGTCTAACTCTGACAGTGCCGACGGTAAATCGTCAATATTGAGCACGCCATCTTGATCAAACAGCACCATATTCTCGATTACATTGCGCAATTCTCGAATATTTCCTGGCCACGAATACGCAACGAGGTGACTAAGGGCATCGCGTCCGAAGTCTGGCACTGGTGTACCCTCGCGTTCAGCGATTTCTTTAACGAAATGATTTGCGAGCAAAGGAATATCTCCGCTTCGGTCACGCAATGGTGGCGAGTCAATAGTTACCACGTTCAGGCGGTAGAACAAATCTTCTCGAAACTTATTAGCTGCTACTGCCTCAGCAAGGTCACGATTAGTAGCCGCAATAATTCGAATATCAACCTTGCGCGACTCATTACCGCCAACCGGAACGACTTCTTTGTTTTCTAGAACCCTCAAAAGTTTGGCTTGCGTATCGAGTGGCATTTCACCTATTTCGTCGAGGAACAAAGTGCCCCCATCAGCATATTCGAACTTACCGACCTTCGACTCAGCAGCACCAGTAAATGCACCTTTCACATAACCAAACAACTCGCTCTCAATAAGCGACTGACTCAAAGCGGCACAATTAACTGCGACGAACTTTCGGCGAGATCGCTTCGACAGTTGATGCAAAGAGTGTGCAACCAATTCTTTACCGGTACCCGACTCACCTGTAACTAAAACAGCCGCAGTGGACGGCGCTGCTTGTTTAATACGGGTAAACACTTCTTTCATTTCACTAGAAGTGCCGACCATTCCTTCAAGTCCAAAGCGTTTGTCAAGCGCCTGATGCAGTTCTTCATTATCGGAACGCAAATGCTGTGTAGCAAGCTGACGGTCAACTCGCGCACGCAACTCTCGAGCATCGATAGGTTTATTGATATAAGAAATGGCGCCCTCTTCCATAGCTGCAACAGCAGTTTCGACAGTGCCATAACCAGTCATCAAAAACACACCGACATCAGGAGTGCGCTGTTGAATGTCGCGCAACAAATCAAGCCCCGAGCCATCCCCGAGCATAAGGTCGGTAATAACTAAAGAGAAATCGCGGGCGCGGACACGGTCAACTGCCGCTTGAAAGTGATCTGCAATTTCAACAAGGTAACCACTACGCTCGAGAATAGTCTGAATTACTTCAGCATGAGCTAAATCGTCGTCAACTACGAGAATACGATCTTTAGCCATCGGTTACCGGAGTTAATGGAAAGCGCAAATGAACTTTCGTACCTGAGCCAGGGGAAGACTCTATTGACATTTCGCCGCCGTGGGCTTCGACTATTCGTCTCACGGTAGCGAGACCAAGGCCCGACCCTTGTGATTTCGTTGAGTAGTACACGTCGTAGCAACTGTCAAGAGTATCCGAATCCATTCCGGGGCCGTCATCTACAATGTCGATAACAAGAAAGGCGCCATCTTTGCGACTAATTAAACTAATGTTACCCGCCTTAGCTGTCGACTCAATCGCTTGCCGCGCATTGATAATCAAATTTAATAGCACTTGGCGAACGCGCGCCTTGTCGAGCCAAATGTTCGGCAAATTGAGGTCAAGGTAGCTATGCAATTGGACACTACAGCGCTCGGCCTCTGGTGCAGAAAAAGCAATCACCTGCTCAATCAACGTGTTAATAGGAGCGGGATTAAACTCTAAAGAGTCAGTGCGCGCGAATCGCAGAAAGTCTTCTAAAATGTTATTAAGACGCTCAACCTCATTGCGCAAAGTGTCTATAGTGCGAATAGTTCGCCGTGCTTTGGAGGAATCTTCTTCGACCCAGTCTTCTTGAAGCAACGTCAGGTGCAAGCCTATAGTACTCAAAGGGTTTTTCAATTCGTGCGCCAAACCGCCTGCCAATCGCGCCAATGTCTGCGGATCGACTGCTGGAGCCTGTGAACTTTTATCTTTGGTCATGGTTATGCGCTGTGCGCCCCTATAGAATAACGACGCCCTAAATTCTTAGCATTGTCAAATCTAACAATCGATCTCTTTAGCAAAGAAGGCGCGCAGAAGGCTGCCTCGCTGCTGGCTAACGGCAATATTGTCGCCCTACCCACCGACACTGTGCCGGGGTTGTTTGGCTGTGCAAGCTTTGCGACTACCGCCAACATGCTCTCTGACTTAAAAGGCTCTGCGCCAGACAAAGTATATAGCTGGCATTTAGCAAACTTATCGACCCTGCGATCTCTGACGCCGCAGTTGCCCGCCGGACTGCATCCTTGGTTATTGGAAACTTTAGAAAGGCAATCCACCGTTCTACTGCCGAGCAATTTTGTGGCAATCCCTGAGCAACTTGATTGGCCGTTCGATAAAACCGGATTCCGCTTGCCACTCCACGCTGATTTTCAAGCTGTTGCCGAACTTTGCCCTGCGCCATTGCTCGGCACAAGCATTAACAACAGCGGTGCCTCGCCTTTGTCGGGCGGCGAACTGATCGAGTGGTTAATGGCCAATGATATACACCACGCTGCCCAGCTTGTAGATTGCGAGCCAAACGCAACACCCTCAAATATTGTCGACTTGTTCCCCGAACCTGCCATGCTGCGCGGCGATGATGCTGCGCTCGACAACATTGGCTTATCAATTTTAGTGGTTTGCACTGGTAACACTTGCCGCTCACCATTGGGCGCAGAGCTACTTAAGTCAGAAATTTCATCCTCTTGGGGTGTCTCTCTAGACAAGTTGCAAGATTTCGGATGGCGCATAGAGTCTGCGGGAACTTTCGCTTTGGCTGACCAAGCATGTAGCGATAATTCTCAGAACGTTGCGCAGCAGCTTGGACTTGAGCTAAGCGCTCACCTTTCACAGCCACTGGCAGTAGCTCTTGAAGACCAATGGGATCTCATCCTCGGTATGAGTAATAACCACCTTGCTGCTTTACCGAAAAACTCTCCTGCGGCATTGTTCAGCCATTCAGAAAACGAAATAAGCGACCCTTTCGGCAGTGAGCTAGCAATTTATCAACAGACTGGTGCTGAGCTATTGGCTGCTGCTCAACAATGGGTCGCCGAGCTGAGTCGCTGGCCAGAGCGCTAGAGCCACAAGTCGCATATTTGCCCTTCAGATGAGGCCGCAAACATGTGCTGTTGGAATCCGAGATCAGATAGGCGCCGCGCCACTTCAGCAAGAAGTCGTAAGTGACCTAATTTCTGGGTCTTAGGGACCAAAATCAGTACGGCCACTGTGGTTATAGAGCCATCAATAGCCTCGAACTCGAGACCTTCGGGCATTACCGCCATGCCCACCATGAGCGTCGGCAGGCCAGCAACAGCAGCGTGAGGCACGGCAACGCCCCCATCCATACCAGTTGATGAAGATTTCTCTCGTTCAAGCACTGCTTTCACCGCGGTTTCGGTGACTGCACTAGTACACCCGTTGGCTTGGCATATCTGACGGCACAACACCTCAACCAACTGCCACTTATCAGTGGTAGCAGGACGAAGCATGATGGCTTCGGGCTTGAGGTACGCTGATACTCTCATCGCCATCTAGGATACTTCAAAATAAGGATATCGGCTACTGCTCTAAACGACTTATTTGATGGAAGTTCCGAAAGAACCAAAACGTCCAAAAACTTCATGGTTGAGCCTTTGTTACTAGTAGCTAAGAGTTTAGACTAATGCATCTGCCTTCGGGCTCACTCCACACTGACAGAGCACATGCTCCTAACAACACTCATTTCGCTTACATCACTGCTGCCACTCGCAGCGCCTCAAAATCCACAAGATGACCTTAGCGTCCCGCAGGGCGTCATCCAAGATGATGGTGACTACTACACGCTTGACCTAAGCGAAGTCGATGATGGCGGCTTAACTTTACGCCAATTCGTAAAGATTTGCCAAATCAACACTGGGCTTAACTTTACTCTCGATGAGTCAAACTCATCTACAGTTCGTCAGAAGCTAGACAACAAGAAGTTGCTGTTGTACGGCACTAAGCGTATTCACAAAGACGATTTCTATTCCTTCTTCCAAATCATGATGAAGATCAATGGTTTCGTTTGTGTGCAGCAGGGGTCTGGCGAATTGGCCGTAATTGTTATCGTTGAAAACGTTGGTGGCAACAACACCACTATCAAAGCTAACGCGCCATTCGTCAACGAAGAAGACATTGTTAAGTTCGCTGATAAGCCTGGCACTTATATCTATACCGTCGTGTCTCTCGAATATGCTGATGCTCAAGAGCTTGGTACTTCCTTGCGCACTACCCTTGGTGCTGGTTCCGGTGACAACAGTGCGTTTATGGCACTAGGCGGAGAGCAAGCAATTTTGATTCAAGGCTATGGCCCGTTTGTTGCAGCAGCAGCGCGCATGGTTGCGGTTCTCGACAATAAACCAGATGTCATTCAACCAGAATTCAAAAAGGTCAGGTTGTTTGAAGCTTCCGCTGAAGAGCTTGCAGAAATTTTGTCTGAGCTAGTTAATAGCTTACAGGCTGTACCGCAGACTGCCGGTGGCAACTCGAGAAATAGAAATACGCGTAGCTCCTCTGCCACATCATCAGCGGGGATTGAAACAACTGTGACGGCATACTCCCAAGACAACTCGCTGCTAATCACCGCTGATCCTGAGCTAATGCCAAGCATCCTCGATTTGATTGCTCAACTTGACACTACTGTCGAAGATCCGCAATCGAACTACCACCTCTATGTACTGCAATATCTCGCAGTTAGTGACTTGAATGAAGCACTTGAAAAGTTTATCCAGAATGCAGAGACTGAAGAGGATAGGGCTCGCAGCAATAGTTCTAACTCTCCGCAGCGTCAAGGTGTTGTTGTTGAAGCACACGAGGCGACCAATTCATTGCTGGTCATGGCGACCAAAAGCAAGTGGCTAGAACTTAGAGCCCTGCTTGATACTCTAGACCGCCGCCAACCTCAGGTGTTAATTGAAACGGCTCTGATCGAAGTCAGCTCTGACTTCTCAAAAGAAATCGGTATTGAATACGCGAGTGTCGAGACACCGACTGGTGACACCCAAAAAGGATTCGTCTTTACATCTGTTGGCATCTCTGCGGGAGACACCATTGGCGAGGCGCGCTTACCTTCACCTACTGCCGCTGGCTTAACCTACGGCATTTTCGACGGAGAAGATCTTGGCATTCCATTCATCTTACAAGCAGCTCAATCGCGTAACGATTCAAACATTCTGTCAGTTCCTTCCGTCTTGGTTGCAAACAACCAGGGTGCGACTATCGAATCTTCTGACGAGGTTCCGTACCAAACATCCAACGCTGTTCAAGGAGCTGTTTCTGCTGATGTCCAATACGCAGAAGCTGGCATCACTCTCAGGATATCACCATCCATATCTGCAGAGAAATATTTACGCTTGGGCATCAGCCTCGAGGTTTCGGCTTTCCGTGGCGAGTCCACCGGCTCTCTGCCACCACCAACAGTTACTCGCAAAATCGACACTGTTGTGACTCTGCCTGACGGTGCCACTCTATGGCTTGGTGGCATCATCCGTAACGACACTACCGAAAACGACAGTGGCATTCCATACCTTTCTGACATCCCACTAATTGGATGGCTCTTCGGCTCTAATTCCAAAACGGAAATCAAAACTACACTGTTCTTCTTTTGTACTCCAAGAATTCTTGAAGACTTCGAAGAGCTTGGTGACATTTCCGAACAAGGAAAAGCTCGCGCAGCCGACACTATCGGACTCGACAGACTCCGGATGATCGACCCTGAATTTGACCTTGAGTTCCCTGCTGACATTATCTTGCCTCAAGACGATGACGAGGAAGGCGACGGAGAAAGTGTCCGACTCAATCTCTCATCATTTGCCAACCCAAGCTACTCGACATCCGGTGGTGTTAAGGAAAACGTGGCTGCAGACGCAGAATAAAATTAGTGAGTGATTTCGATACGTCCACGTCGCGCGCCACTCTTCACGAACTTGTGGTCAAGCACACTGGCCTTGACGACAATGAAGTACATAAGTTAACCGAGCAAGCAATCAGCTCGGGCAAAACCTTAGACCGCATCTTGTTAAATCGTGGTGTTGACGACATCAAAGTGCTTGGTGCTTTCGGTGAACACCTTGGCATTGATTTGGTTACTGATTTAACCGGAATAAAAGTTCCGGCTGTTTTCGTTGATGCTGTGCCTCTTGCTTTCGCTAGGGCCCATGACGTTATTGCAATCCGTACTGAAGACGACGGAAGCATCATTGTGGCTTGCGCTCACCCACTTGACTTTCATCCTCAAGATGACCTAGCGTCAATGATTCCTTCGTCTGTACGGTTCGTGCTTGCGCCTAAACCAGAAATCACCGAATTGGTTAACCGTGCGTTTCGTAACCGTTCAGATGGCGTTGATGATGCCTTAGAAGATCTTGCTGAAGATGACATCATGGGATTGGTCGCCGAACTCGACGAAAGTGAAGACCTGCTTGATGTCGCCAATAAGGCTCCTATTATCAAGCTTGTTAACTCCCTGATTTTTCAGGCCCTAAAGCTGCGCGCATCTGATGTGCACTTCCAGCCTTATACCGACCGTATGCAAGTTAGGTTCCGCATTGATGGCATTCTATACGACATGGAATCCATCCCCAAAAATGCGCAGGATGCTATTACTTCGCGTATTAAAGTTATGGGGCAGCTTGACATCGCTGAGCGTCGCCTTCCACAAGATGGTCGTGCATCGGTACGTATCGGTGATGGCGAGGTTGACGTGCGTATTTCGGTTGTGCCTACGGCAGAAGGAGAGCGTTGTGTGCTACGCTTACTTGATAAGTCTGCACGTGTCTACGAATTAGAAAACATTGGTCTTGATGAGCAGAACCTGGCTACTCTAAAGCACTACGTTAATTTTCCCCACGGAATTATCCTAGTAACTGGGCCAACTGGCTCTGGTAAGACCACGACCCTGTATGGTTCTCTGACTGCTATCAGTACCGGTGAAAAGAATATTCTTACAATCGAAGATCCTGTTGAATACCAGCTTGATGGCATTTCCCAAGTACAGGTAAATACAAAAAAAGGTTTGACCTTCAGCGCCGGCCTACGCTCTTTTTTGAGACAAGACCCTGACGTCATGATGGTTGGCGAGATCCGCGATGTTGAGACAGCAGAAATCGCCATCCGCGCTGCGATTACTGGCCACTTAGTTTTCTCTACTGTTCACACTAACGATGCCCCGAGCACTGTCACTCGACTGATTGACCTAGGGCTAGAGCCGTACTTGGTTTCATCCTCCTTGGTATTGGTAGTCGCGCAGCGTTTGGTTCGGTGCCTTTGCTCTAATTGCCACACGTGGGTTGTACCAGACGAGCATCAGCTCGGGCAGCTGCGTGCAATTGGCGTCTCAGCCTCTGACCTGCCTGACGGGGAAATGGCTGTTTCAAGCGGCTGCACAGAATGCTTCCACTCGGGATTCTCCGGACGTACTGCTTTGTATGAACTCATGCCGATGACTGATGATTTGCGTGAGTTAGTAATGAATAATGAGTCGGCCACTGTACTAAAACGCGCCGCTATTAAAGGCGGAATGCGCACACTGCGCTCCGACGGAAATCTGAAAGTAATCGCTGGTGTTACATCACCTGATGAAGTATTACGAGTTACTCAACTCGACATGACCTAATGCCGATTTACGAATGGAAAGGCTTCAACGCTGGAGGCAAGAAAGCTAGTGGGGTTATTGACGCTGACTCCGAACGCGATGCGCGCAGCAAGTGCAAGCGGCAAGGAAATTTTGTTACCGATGTCAGCGAGACTCGTGGTGGCAAAAAAGTCAAAGGTGGTAAGAAAAAAGACAAGGCCGCAAAGAAAACCAAGTTGCAGAAACGCCTTGAGGCAGCGCGGGGGCGTGGCGAAGGTGCTACTCGCTCTAAGACCAAAACAGATGATGTCGCCACTTTTACCAGACAGCTCGCAACATTAACTAAGGCTGGTATCCCTATCACCGAGTCTTTGCGAGCGATTATTGAACAAACTGAGAGCAAACGGCTTTCGATTTTATTCAGAGATTTGCGCGAGCGCATATCACAGGGCGCTCCGCTTGCCGACGCCATGGCTGCTCACCCTGACTACTTCGATGAACTCAATGTTTCGATGGTGCGTGCCGGAGAGGCTTCAGGCCATCTCGACGAAGTTCTTATGAAAATGTCCAACTTCATGCAAGAGCAGGCTCGAGTTAGAAATAAGGTTCAAGCAGCAATGACTTACCCTATTGTGATGTTGGTTGTCGGATTATTAGTCGTTGCCTTATTGATTGGATTCGTTGTACCTAAAATCACCGTGATGCTGGCCAACCAAGGCACTGAATTGCCTTTGCCTACACAAATCCTTCAAGGAGCCTCTGACTTCTTAATCGGCTACTGGTGGTTATTGATTTTTGTTGGCATTTTGATGATGCTTGCGTTCAACATGATTTACTCGTCCGAGAATGGCCGCCTCAATATTGACACTAAGATTTTGCGGCTACCGGTTGTTGGCGACTTGGTTAAGAAACAGGCTATTGCTAGATTTTCGCAGACTTTTGCCACCCTATTGTCATCAGGCGTGCCTGTCGTGCGTTGCCTAGAAGTAAATCGCACTGTACTTGGCAATCGCTTGATGGAAAACACAATCAGCGATGTTCGCGACAAAATTTTGGAGGGAGCAGACATTGCCGGCCCCATCAAAGCCTCTGGCGTTTTCCCACCCTTACTTGGCTACATGATTGCTGTCGGCGAGCAGTCCGGAGAGCTCGACTTGATGATGCAGCAAATTGGTGACAGCTACCAAGAAGAAGTTGAAATCGCTACTCAAAAATTTACTTCCCTAATTGAGCCGGTGCTTATTTTGGTACTAGCCGTTCTTGTCGGCTTTATCATTTTGGCCATTTTGTGGCCGGTGTTACAGATGACACAAAACTTTTAATCATGAAAAAAAACTTAGACACTAAATCACGCCGCGCTGGCTTCACCTTGATTGAAATCATGGTGGTTGTCCTCATCGTTGGCTTGCTACTCGGCACTGTTGGCCCCAACATCTGGAATGCTTTGTTTAAAAGCCAGCACAAAATTGCCGAAAACCAAATTAAGCTATTCCATAGCGCCATTGACCTGTACAAGTCCTCCACCTTTAAGTACCCAGAAAGCCTAGACGTGCTGACCGAACCCGATTCAATAAGTGGCGAGCCTATCATCAAGCGCATTCCGCTTGACCCATGGAATAACGAATACCAATACGAATTCGACTCAGACAACCGCCCTGTAATTATCTGCTATGGTGCCGATGGTGCCCCAGGTGGCGAGAACATGGATGCCGACATTTCGTCAGAAGATCTAAATCAATGATAATACGCCAGCATGCGCGCACTGCTGGCTTCACTCTGATTGAGATTACCGCGGTTGTAATTCTCATTTCGCTGCTCATGAGTATGGCTATTGTAAGGCTCGACTCGGCTCTACCATCCACACGCAATGAGGCTGCCGCTCGCGAGTTGGTTGCCAATCTTGACTTTGCTCGAATGCAGGCCATCGGCAGAGGACACACTTACCACCTTGTCCTTGATTTTGACGAGCAACGCTTTGGCATCAGGCTGCCGTTTGACGATGATGGCAAATTAGTCGCTAATGATGAGGATAAGCCTATCTTAAGATGGCATAGAGTCACAGATGGTGTCATCCTGAGAAGCATACTCGACCCGCGTGGAATTCGTATTCGTGAAGGAGAATACTCGATTCCATTTAATTCTCAAGGTGCAGCACGCGATGTCTACATATACCTCGGGGCCGAAGAAAATACCGACTACGAACTAACAGTCCGAGTATTGGGCCTGACCGGCATTGCCAGTGTCGCCCAAGGAACACTCGAGCCAACCATTTACACCGAAAATGACTTCTAAAACTGGAAGCGCGCGAGCGGGTTTCACGCTGCTTGAGATAATGGCCGCGGTTACCTTGCTTGCTATTATTTTCACTACAGTCATGCAGATTCGTGCAGGCTCGATTGAAAAAGCTACCCGCGCTCGCGCCCTTTCTATTTCCTCAAGGCTCGGCAACAGCTTACTACATCAAATCCAAGCAGGAATGCTCATCGATCTTATTGATGGATATAGCGGTGATTTTTCAGAAGAGGGATTTGGCCAATTTAAATACGTCATCGGCGTGGGTGATTCCTCGCAATTCGCGAGCGCTTCCGCAAACGACCTAGAAGACGTATGGCGAGACTACCGCAAAAACCAAAGCGAGGACAACAGTGAGTCCGAAGAAACAAAGAAGCCTGAATTCACTAGAGTGTTTATCACTATCACTTACCCCACAGCTGACAAAGACGAGTTTAAAGACTATGTCATAGAATCATTGGTCGACACCTGGGCCGTTGAACGCGATTTTGAGCTCTACGACTTCTTGTGGCCAGAGCTTAACCCCGATGAAATTGACTAATGACACGCTCTAACATCAAAGCGTTTACGCTATTAGAAGTACTAATTTCATTGGCAATCATGGGAATGGTCATGGCAACTGTTATGCAAACCGTTCAGCAAACACGAATGGCCGTCGATGCTATTCATAACATTAGTGAGACTGAGAGCGTTGGCCCGCGAATCCTTGAGCAACTGCGCACCGACATAGAAAACCTAGCTGTCAGTGATGTCGTTGACTACAAACTGTTGAAAGGTGAGGACGACACCCTTATTGGTGCTGGCGCAGACAAGCTAGACCTCATTGTCAACCGACGTTCATACATTCCTGCTTTGGCTAACGATGGCAACCGCCTACTGCATCCGTATTTGAATGAGGTTGGCTACCGCTTAAAACAAAACCCTCTTCGCTCAGACTTTCTAGAGTTATATCGCCGCGAAGACACCTTTGTTGATGACGAACCTTTTAGAGATGGTTCGTACTCTTTGGTGTACGATCGCATTGTAAGCCTCGACATTCGTTATGCCAAACGCCCCGACTTCGACATGGTCTGGGAAGATTACTGGGACACAGAAGTTGAAGAAGCCTTGCCCTTCGCGCTTGAAATTTATCTTGAAATAGAAGTTCAGCCTCGCCGTTCAAGTGAGAGTTTAAACATCATCGAGGCTAACCGTGCACGCCTGAGCTTCACCGATATAATTCACATACCTGAAGAAAAACGATGGCGATTTCGCCATCACTACCAGCCCGATAGAATTTCTGATGATCCTGAAGAAGCGCAAGACGAGCAACTAGAAAATGAAATCGCTGACGACAACTCAGCGTCTGGCTTTGAAACAGAAGACCCTAAGAGATAGTTTGCTGCCCGCCCATATACGGCTGTAGCACTTCAGGAATGTTCACTGAGCCATCGGCGTTTTGATGGTTTTCGAGCAAAGCAATCAGAACACGCGGAGAAGCAATCACCGTGTTGTTAAGTGAGTGGCAGAACTGTGGCTTATCTTTGCCGCTCTTGTAACGCAAATTTAACCGTCGAGTTTGGAAATCGTGGAAGCGTGACGCTGAGTGAGTCTCACCGTAGTTAGATCGAGAAGGCATCCATGTTTCTATATCGAACTTTTGAACTTGGCCTTGACCGAGATCTCCGGTGCAAACGTTTACCACACGATATGGAAGCTCGAGGGCTTCCATTAAATCGGTAGCATGCGCAAGCATTCTTTTATGCTCACTAAGCGACCAATCAACATCGTTTGGCCCAAGAACAACTTGCTCTACTTTCCAAAACTGGTGGACACGGTACAGCCCCTTGGTGTCTTTACCATAGGTGCCGGCTTCACGGCGATAACAAGGCGACAACGCCACCCTTCGCAGAGGCAATGAGCCGACGTCTAAAACCTCACCTGAGTGAATTGAAGTTAGCGGCACTTCGGAAGTGCCGATAAGCGCAAGGTCGTCACGCTCTGCCATATACGCCTGCTCTTCGCCACCAGGGAAATATCCCGTGCCTTCCATGCAAGCGCGATTAACCAAAGTAGGTACCGACACCAATTGAAATTCTCGAGCAAGCATGTGATCAATGGCATAGCTGAGGACAGCACGCTCTAGCCTCGCTAAGTCTCCTAGTAATAAGTAGTTACGGGACCCGGCAATCTTTACCCCGCGCTTAATGTCTAGAATGCCAAGGCTTTCAGCTAATTCGTCATGACTCACGGCATCAAAATCAAAAGCCGTGGGCTCACCCCAGGTAGACATCTGAACATTGTCTGTGTCATCTTTACCGTCTGGCACGTCATCCGCAGGTGGCATAGGCAAGCGCAGCGCCAAATCATTGACTTCTGCACGCAGTTGCTGCTCGCTTTGTTCTAACTCTTTAAGAGAAGACTTCTTCTCGCGTTGCTCCGCGAGAGCAGGCTCGCGCTCTTCAGGGGTCATTTTACCCAATTGAGAAGACGTGGATTTCAACTCAGCACGCAGATCTTCGACCTTTTGCAAAACTGCGCGGTAGTCTTTATCTTTTTCAATAAACTGGTCAACCAATTCGGGCTGCATACGCTTACGGGTAGCCGCGTCGCGAACGACATCGGCATTATCTCGGAGCCATTTTGGATCTAACACGTGATTACTCTGACTTTACAGTAGTTGTTGTTTTAAGGTTACCGAACCAAGGATGCTTTTTAAAACTAAGAGTGACATCGACTTCGGTGGCGGACTTGCGCAATTCTAAACTAGCGGCCATAGGATAAAAGAATCTATCCCAAAGTTCAGAAACTTCGTCTGTAGTTGGAAGGGCTAGCGTCACAGGCTTGGCGCCGGAAACTGCTACTTCGGTATCGAATAGTGGCGCACCGACGAAGCGAAACCAACGCTCGCTGTTATCGCCGACAAGATGCAAACTACGGCCATCGACGGTCAATGTCGTGCCATCAAGTTTAATGGCAGTAGCAATTTCGAAGTCTCCGCCAATAAAGAGCTCGGGCGCCTCACCATCGCCACTGATGTCGAAAAGCATCACCTTATTAGGATCTGGAATGACAAGAGCTTCTTCGCCATCTTTGCCACCAAAACGAGCTTGCAAAAACTTGTATCGGCCAATCGGGATAAGCTTCTTCTTAGGCAAGGCCATTAAATCGATAACTAAGCCCTTGGTTGCAGACGACTCGCTGGCAATGAGCACCGAGAGTGGCTTGAGTTTTTTAACGCCCTTATACCTAAACTGAAGTTCGCCTAACAATGGGGAAACCGGAATCAGAGTTAAAGACTCAGGATTGAGGAACGAATTCAACTTAACCTCATACCACTCTCCCTTCTTACTAACAATATAGCGGCTAAATGGTTGGGCGATTTTTTGTTTATCTAGAGTGACAGAGTCAGGCCGCCAAAACCATTCATTTGGCAACAAACCCTCACACCAAGCCAACTCCATTGGACTGTAGCCAAACTTACCATCAACATTAGTATCGTAGACGGTGACAGTGCCATAATCGGTATCAAAAGTAGCTAAAGCTGGAGATCGATAAAAATAAGCTCCGCCAGAGTCAGTTGGAATCAAATTTATCTTTACACCCTGATAGGTGGACTCTTCGGAGCCAACCGTGAACTCAATTGCGTATGGTCGCTCAACGCCGTCATCATGCAAACGCATTACATTAATCACCTGCACCGAAGAGCTAAGCTTAAACTCTTTAGAAGGTTTTGCTCCGGCTTCAAGGCGACAGGAAGACGTATCGATGCGAACAAAATTAACAACCGGCTCGATGTTCGGGATTGCTATCCCTTGCCCGACCGCCGGCAAGGTGCCTCGCAACCAACCGTAAGTGTCCTCGTCATAGGCTTCGGATGCATGAACTAATTTACTCTTTGCCTTAGCAATTCCATGTTGCACTGTGGCCGACGCTTCATTCAATTCATCGTTAACCGGAATAGTTTCTCGAGTATCTTTGGCATCTTCGGCAGCCACATCTTCCTCGTGATCACCAAGGACATCGCGCAATTCTTTTAGGACCAACTTAGTGTCTTGGTAAAACTTGTCTTGCCGTAATCCTAGTTTGTCACGCGCAGCGAGCGCTGCCGAGTAAGCGTCAAATGCTTTTTGTGAATCAGCTGCCCTTTCTTTGTAATAGTTCGGGTTATACAGGTTACCCACAATATTATGAGTTAAGGATAAATAGTAAAGATCTCCGAGATCAGTAAAAGTTTGAACCAACTGATTTGCGCGTTCAACAGCTAAAGCCCAACCAGTACCATCATCTTTTAAAGCCTCTAAGTGTAGCCGTGACAATTCAGGAAAACTCCTTTGCAAAATCTCAAGGCGTTGGTTTCGTTGAGAAGATGATAACCGTTGGATATAGCGGTCATAATTTTTTGCGAAATTGGTTGAGTAAGTATCGACCCATAGTTCTTTAAACGTTTCCACCCATTTTTCTAGCTCTAAAGAATCTTCGTTGAGTCGACGTTCTACGCGGCCGATGAACGCCAATATCGCATCTTCTTTAAACTCGCGCATTGCAGCTTGCATCGCCTTGGTATCACCAACTTCTTCTGCCTCGAAAACTACACGAGTGAATTCTTCGACTTTGACAGGGTCTTGCGGTGTCGCAGACAGCGCAAAATTAAGCAATAGGCTTAGGCTTAACATCATAATTACATTCTAGCGAAAGCCTATTTCTTACGCGACTGTTGCTCTAGGTATTTACGTTCAGAAGCCGTTAGTGATGCTATCCCGCTGCGGCTGACTTTTGCCAAAATATCATCAACGCGAGCAGCGTTCTGTTTGGCCTTCCGCGCCTCAGTCTGTGCTGCTCTTTCTCTCAGCCAGCGAAAAGGTGTCAGACTGTTAAAGGTAAATCGTTGATAGCCGCCCAAAAGTACCCAACCGCACACTGCTCCACCAAAATGCACTAGATGCGCAGTGCCCGACTCATATCCAAAACACTGGGCAATAGTAGCTAAAAAGCTAAAGGCAATTAGCGCTGATGCAGCCATCCATAGTTTGATTTCTATGAATATCAGGTTTAAAGGCATCTCTGGGAACAGTACTAAGCAAGCTCCGAATAGTGCATACACGAGGCCTGAGCTGCCAATGACAACCGTTGTAGACTGAATTGCGAGAGTTGAAAGCAACCAAATACAAGCAGGTGCGAGAGCGGCCGTTGCCAAAACCCTAATGAACAAGCGACGAGTAATAGTTGATTCGAGCAAAGAACCGAGCGAAGCGAACACTATGGAATTTAGTATTAAATGCAATATATCGGCATGCAGAAATGGGTAAATAAATACGCCGAGGATGCTCAAGAGACTTGGGTCACTAAGAACGCGACTGCTAAGAGCTGCGCCCCAAGGCAAGAACTCGCTGGGCGAGACGAGACCTACTAGCCACATACACCACCAGCAAATCAGCAGTGTTTTAGTTATTGGAGGAAGGAGTACTCTCATTTAGAATGTACATCATAAAACCTCAACCATGGAATCCCAAGTGTCTCAACCCAACATCCTGAACGGCAAAGAATTGTCCGTTTCCATCCTCGACGGCCTCAAGCCACGTGCCGCTGCAATTGCGGCAAAGAACAACGGAAATCCTCCTGGCTTAGCAACTGTTTTAGTCGGTGAAGACCCAGCTTCGCATGTTTACGTGCGCAATAAGCGCCGTGCCTGCGAAAATGTTGGCCTGACCAATTTTCATCACGAATTAGAAGCTGACACTGGGCAGTCTAAGCTTCTAGATCTTATTGAAGAGTTAAACAATAACCCTGACGTCGATGGCATCCTTGTTCAACTGCCCTTGCCGAAAGGACATGATTATGACGAGAACGCAGTGCTTGCTGCAATTGAACCAGCTAAAGACGCCGACGGATTCCATCCACTAAATCAGGGCGCCTTAATGCAAGGGACAAAGGCTCCTGTCCCATGTACTCCGAAGGGAGTAATGAGATTGCTAGCAGAAACTGGCGTTGGTGGCTCTGGCAACCACGCTGTAGTCGTTGGGAGATCAAACATCGTCGGTAAGCCGGTTGCAATGCTGCTACTCGCTCAACACTTTACCGTTACGATTTGCCACTCGCGCACAGCTGATCTCGCGGCCGAGGTAGCACGCGCCGACGTTGTTGTCGCTGCTGTCGGTGTCGCCAAACTAATCAAAGGCGAATGGCTCAAGCCTGGCGCAGTAGTGCTCGATGTTGGCATCAATCGCGGCGACGACGGAAAACTTGTTGGCGATGTTGATTACCAAAGTGCTTGCGAGCACGCTGGCCATATAACTCCGGTGCCCGGAGGAGTTGGTCCGATGACGATTGCAATGTTACTCAGCAATACTATTGAAGCTGCCGAGCAGCGACTCGGAATTTAGTCGCTAATTCTCCTCTAGCGGTCGCATCATTGACTCTGACGGCAGCGACTCCATATCAGTGTAGCGGTGCAGACTCTTTTGTGAGTCAGGCAAGTAGCCAAAGAGTTGGAAGGTAATGAAAATAGAGAGTGCTCCTGCACATAACAACATCATTGCCTTCTCACCACGCCAGCCAGCTATAAGGCGGAGGTGTAAATAAATCAGATAGAAGAACCACGATATCAGTGCGGAAACTTCTTTTGAGTCCCATCCCCAATAATTGGCCCACGCCTCTTGCGCCCACAACGCGCCCTGAATCAAACCACTGGTCAAGAATGGAAAGCCTACTACAAAAATAAGCCAGGTGAAATTGTCTGACTCGCGCTCCCATGTTTTATACCACTTCATGCCGCCACGCTTAAGACTAAAAGCAGTCACCCCGCCTGCGAGCGCAAAAACACCTAGCCCCATCATCATCGCCATGCTGCCGAAAGGTGCAGCTATAACTGCCAATAACGGTACCCCAATTGTGACAACTTTACGTTTTTCATCTTTACGAATGATTTGCAACCAATACTGGAAGCACAAGTGCAACCAAGCTGCGAGCGCAGCGATTATAAGCGTAAAGTACCCTATCATATAAGCGGTAATATGAGTACTAAACCAATACGATTGCAGAGCTGGCGGAAGTGCTTTGCCAGTGGGGTCTAAATTCAACACATATTGCAAAGTGAAAACGCCACCAAGCATGATTAGTGCAACGAACAAATCTCCGAAGGCTCGTGCAACGCCACGCTTTGAATTAAGTTGCAAGACATAATACAAAGCTATCGTCGACAGGTATGCCGCGCAAATACCAAGAGGGATAACCTCATACATTGTCTGTGCCGGCCAGTGCTGAACCTCTACATAGCGCAAAGCCATCGCCGTACAACAAACCACGAAAGAGGCAGCGGTGAGCAACATCGTGAACTTAGACAGGAAGGTTAAGACTCGCCTTTCACCGTCTTTGCGCGCAGAAGCAATCCATGAAATGAACAAGACAATGCCAAGCACCATTGGCGCCATTGACAGCTGCATAGCCAGTTCTAAGAAACTACGGTAACTAAAAAATTCCATTAGTTTGCACCTCGCGCCTTAGCACCTTTGGTGAGGGGCATAATTAAGAAAATATATGCCGTTGCAATCATTACACAATAGAGCCCCCACAACACAAAGGGGATGCCAGGGTCGTACACAACTCCGATTCCGGAATACGTTGGATCATTAGGGTCGTGGTTAGTTTGAAAGAAGCGATAGCCAGCATGAATAAAATAATCATTCACTCTTACCTCTCCACTTGACACTTCTATCGGGTTGCCGTCCGAATCAAATTCTAGGATGCTCAATTTAGATTGCCACTCTAAGGGCATACCGCCCATCGAACGATCTTCGCGGAACCGCAGCCACACGATGCGAAGTTGGCTGTCAGGCCCAAAGTAACTGAAAGGGATGCCGTCACCGTCACCACCGGCGTGAAGCAACATCTCTTCGGCGATCAAAGCCCCCTGCTCGTCAGTTGCAGTTACCTTAACTTTTACCGTGGCAGAAGCGGGGTTAAAGAACGTGGCATCAGAAAGCACAGTATAAGATGTGGTTGCGTTAGTCTCTGGGTCACGTTCTACCGAAGTCTGCGGAGCGTATTCAAGCACTTCGAGACTGAAGTGTGGCTCGGCCGATAAGTCATCTATCGGATAGTCATACGACTGCTTAAGCCCTTCGAAGACTCGCAGTTTTGGCTGGTCATCGAGATCGAACTCTTGTCGCCAACCACCTTGCCCATCACTGGCGACGTAAATCACATCAAGCACGTCGTGCTGGTCGGCTCGAAAGTCAACGAGCTTAATCGCGAATTTCTTTGCATCAGTGTCGGCGAATGTTGGGTTGTAAACGAACTGGCGAGGTTCGCGTTGCCACGTTTCGTAGTTGCTCGTGTACTCACCTATTTTCAGATTAACCAAGCCGCGGATTTCTGTAGAGCGACCGAGCAGACCACCGACAATAATAAACAAAATGCCGAGATGTGTAACCGCGAACCCCCACTTGTTCTTCTTTAGCAGGTAGGGTATTCCGTTGCGTAACAGACTAGCAAGTACACCGAAAAACAAAAGCGCCCACATCATAGAAAACCAGTCTGATCGGTAAGCGCGACGCAAGTCGAACTTGTCAGCAATAACAAAAAGCGAAAACAGGCTATCATTCAAGCTAGTTTCTAGGTCACGAATTTCGGCATTTTTTGCGCGAGTGCGTAAGCCAACTTCTGACTGGCTGCGGATAGCGACTGATTTTTCTTCTCCGAAGCGTGCGGCTATCTCGGGCAAGCGTGATTCAAGATTAGAGAGCATCTCTTGGATTTGCTGCTCATCTCCGGCACTACTACCCTCGAAGCCCAACAAGGAACGCAATCCTATGTTGTTACAAAGGTGATACAGAAAGAAAGTTTCAGCCTGGCGGAAGCTCTCGAACTGTTGGTAAGCGAGTTTAGCTGCAGAACTAACAACTTTATTACCAGCTGTCGAGGCGTCAGAAAGTGCCACTAATTCTTGAACTGCGCTAGCTGGAGTTGGACTGTTGACGTCTTCTTGCTGAATTAACACGCCAATCATTGAACCCAAAGCCAAGAAGCACATATTAACAACAGCAACTCGAACAGATCTAAAGAAAGCTACAACGTTGTACCAACGATAGACTAGCATCCAGAATAATGGCAACATCAAGCAGAACATCGCTATGCTTGGCACTGCAGGAGCACCTCCAGCCATAACTCTACTCGCGGCAGCCATCAAGCCTTCGGCCCACAGGTACAATAAAATGCAGCACAAAGTAGCTTGAGAAAAAGTCCAGCTATTTGCGAGTTTAGTAATTTCTTTTTTTTGCATTATTAGAGCTCGCGGTCACCGAGAAAGTAGGTTAAGTCGCGCATGATAGATGCATAACTTTTATCTGGAATGCTATCTAAATTAGCAACGGCGCTTTCGATGTATCCACGCAATTCAGCACGAGTCTTCTCGACAGCTGCTCGCCACCCTATGGGCCAACTTTCTGAGGGCTTAAGTTGTAAGCCGGCAGCTGTTCCAAACATCTTCTCTAGGTCGCTGCGCTGACTGTCATCGAGCAAGTCGCGTAAGTTCATTAGTGGCAAAGTGAGTTTGCCATTACTCAAGTCTGTACCCAACGATTTGCCAACTACGCTTTCATCGCCGGCAAGGTCTAGCAGGTCGTCGGCAATTTGGAAGGCTCGCCCAGCCATCAAACCAAATGCACCCATCGCCTCACAGTCATCAGGGTTTGCTCCAGAATAGTACGCGGCGAGCGAGGCTGCGGCTTCAAACAATGCCGCTGTCTTACCATCAATCTGATTTAGGTATTCAGGCACAGGCAGTGCAAAGTTACCGCGTGACAGGTTCTGCTCAATTTCACCGCGGCAAACTCGCTTAGTAGCATCGGCCAGAACTCGCGAAGCTGTTTGATCATCCATGAATGTCGCTGAACTGAAGGCAGCTGAATACATCCAATCTCCGAGAAGTACGGCGGCGTGTGAACCCCACTGCACGTGCACACAATCTAAATTACGACGTTGGTCAGCAGAATCAAGCAAATCATCGTGCATCAAAGTTGCTGCGTGTATCATTTCAACATAGGCGGCAACGCGAATATGTTGATCTGTAACTTTGCCAAAACCATTTGCAACAAGCAACACTGTCATCGCACGCAAGCGCTTACCCTGAAATTGGGAGGCATAATCGAGCAGTGGCTGCATAGCCGCGCTACCAACTAGAAGTTCATTATCAATAAAGTTCTGGACCTCTTGGAGCTGAGGCCCCAATTCTTCTGAAACTTGAGAAAGAATGTCAGGAAGCGTGCTAGTCATTGCCGGCCTCACTAAATTCTCGCCAATGCTGAGGGGTATTGATATTAATCAAACTCGCAGCACTCACAACCGACTCTGGCAAAGCTTGTGCGCCGATTTGTCGCATAGCATCAAACATTTTGTCAGTAGTTAGTTCTTGAAGCTCTGCGAAATTATTTTCATTGATTACCAAAGGGAAACACGCTTGCCCATCTGAATTTAAACAAAAGTAACTAGTCGCCGGCGACAAGTTGACGTAATCAACGACTGATGATAATTGCTCAGAAGTCACCAATGGCATGTCTAATGGCATGACGAGCAAAAACTCAGTCTCACATCTAGGAAGAAATTCTTGCAGTGCCTGCAATGGCCCACCTGCAGGGTTTTGGTCGGCGATAAATTTAAAATCGGTGGGGCATCCACGACGCGAATTCGCCAAAAAATAATTGTTGTTAATCACAGATTTAAGTTGTTGGCAGGCATGAGATACTAAATCTGCACTACCGAGCCTAGGACATGTCAGGATTGCTTTATTGCGATGCATGCGGCTAGAACTACCACCGCCGAGTAACACCCCACTCCACATTAGCTTCCGCCAGACGAACTAGAATCATCATGGTCAGAAGAATCTTCGTCCTCCTCACCATCTTTGAGTCCTTTTTTAAATTCGTTTATGCCAGACCCCATGCCACGCATAAGTTGAGGCAACTTCGCGCCACCGAATAACAGCAGCACAACCAAAGCAACGAGGCCAATTTCTGTAGGGCCTAACATGCAGCTTGGAAGCAGCAGAGCCATGACCGGGACAAGGGCGTAATGTGATGAGCGCAATTTCATGATTATGCTCAATATTATATATCTACCTATACAAATTAACCATCGAAAACGGCCACAAGAGTGTCACGCCACCCTGCGCGCCGAAGGACTTGTGGATGCCATCCATAGCGGCACAACTCATCTCGGAAGGCGCGCGCGCATGAGTAGCTTGACAGAACAGCTCCTGGGGCTGCTGCTGCGCTCATATTCTCAACAAATGGCTCCTGCCAATGCTCGGGATGGAGTTTGAGTGAAAACAGATCTACGATAAACGCATTATATGGCTCTCCGGCAAATGCTTCGGGATGCTGAGCACTTAGAGGACGAATATCTAGTTTCCATTTACCATTACTGCCCTCATACTCACCGACCGCATCGCCCCACCATGGAATGTGCCACTGGCTAGGCCTTGTCGGCCAAGGATGCAATATTTCGGGGCAAGGTTCTAGTCCGACGATTGAAATAGACAACTCGTCACTTGCCTCAACACGCTTGATTAATTCTGCGCAATTGTAACCCCGGCCAAACCCTACTTCCAAAACGCGAAGATGGGACAAGTCTCGACTCAAGAGCTTGTCCCATATAGGATCGACGTAGGTTTTACACACGTCATCATCAATGTTGGCCGTGAGGTTGTGCGCCCACTCGCCAGTTTCAGGATGACGGTAGGAAAAACTATTCGGCACGTAAGGCAGCCAAAGTAGAACCTAAATCAGATGGCGTCGGCGCAACTCGAACGCCTGCTGCGTTAAGGGCATCAATTTTTGATTCGGCCGTGCCGCTTCCACCAGAGATAATCGCACCAGCATGACCCATGCGCTTACCCGGAGGAGCTGTTTGGCCAGCAATAAATCCAACAACTGGCTTGGTCACCTCTGACTTAATGAACTCTGCCGCTTCTTCTTCGGCTGTGCCTCCGATTTCACCGATCATTATAATCGAATCAGTCTCAGGGTCATCTTGGAAGGCGCGCAGGACATCAATGAAGTTTGTGCCCGGAATCGGATCGCCGCCAATGCCAACACATGTTGACTGGCCGAGACCTTCTTGCGTCACCTGCCAAACAGCTTCGTATGTTAGTGTGCCGGAACGCGACAAAATACCAACTGAGCCGGGGCGGTGGATGTAGGCCGGCATGATGCCAATCTTGCAACCAGTGCTATCGTGACCTGGAGTAATAACACCAGGACAGTTAGGGCCTATCAGTCGCGAATTAGAGCTAGCTAATGCATCTTTAACACGCACCATGTCCATTACTGGAATACCCTCTGTTATACAAACGACCAACTCAACTTCTGCTTCAATTGCTTCAATAATCGACGCTGCTGCATACGGAGCAGGAACGTAAATCACACTAGCGTCAGCGCCAACAGCCTCTTTTGCCTCAGCGACTTTATTGAACACAGGCAAAGCAAGGTGTGTTTGTCCACCCTTGCCAGGTGTAACGCCACCGACCATATCAGTGCCGTAAGCGATAGCTTGCTCAGAGTGAAAAGTACCGTTTTTGCCAGTAAAACCCTGACAAATTACTTTAGTGTCCTCTTTGATGAAAATTGCCATAATAATTATGTTACTTAACAGCCTCACAAATTAGCTTAGCGCCGTGATCTAGCGAATCGGCGGAGGTGAGAGCAAGCCCACTTTCTTTAAGCAGCTCGCGCCCTTGCTCAACGTTGGTACCTTCAAGGCGAACGACAAGAGGAATTGCCAAATCGACATTCTTCGCTGCTGCTATCACACCACGAGCAATTATGTCGCACTTCATGATGCCACCAAAAATATTAACCAAAATCCCCTCAACATTTTCGTCAGAGAGAATAATACGGAAGGCCTCAGTAATCGCATCTTCAGTAGCAGAGCCACCGACATCGAGGAAGTTAGCCGGAGAGCCACCGTGCAGTTGGATAGTATCCATGGTCGCCATTGCAAGGCCTGCACCATTAACCATGCAACCGATTGAGCCGTCGAGGGTAATGTAGTTAAGGCCAAACTTAGCAGCCTCAACTTCGCGAGCATCTTCTTCGTGGATGTCTTGCATTTCAGCTATATCCGGATGCCTGTAAAGTGCATTTGAATCAAAATTAATCTTGGCATCGAGCGCGACTACCTGATTATCTTCTGTGATGGCGAGCGGATTAATTTCAGCAATCTCGCAGTCAAGTTCGATGTATGCCTTAGCAAGCGAAACCAAAAACTCAATGGCGTTGTCTTTAAGCTCGCCTTCGAGCGCCAAAAAGTCAGCGGCCTCAGCAGCCTGTTCGGTTGTCAATCCGACGTCAGGCTTGATTGGCAAACGCAGCAAAGCCTCAGGACGTTCTTCAGCAATTGTCTCAATTTCGACACCGCCTTCAGCTGATGCCATCAAAACTGGCAAGCCCAAAGCACGGTCGAGAGCAATGCCGACATACAGTTCGCGAGCGAGATCAAGCCCCTCACAAACAAATAATTTGCGCACTTTTTGGCCTTCAGGGCTCGTTTGATGCGTTTTCAGCATCATGCCGAGCATGCTCTCAGCGACCTCTTTGGTCTCAGCAGCACTCTTTACGAGCTTTACGCCGCCGCCTTTTCCACGCCCACCAGCGTGAATTTGAGCCTTAACAACAGCTAGTTTGTGCCCTTGAGATGCGAGTTTATCAAAAGCAGCCTGCGCTTCTTTTGCTGTGGTTGCAAGAATTCCGCGCTGTGTGCGCACGCCATAGCGTTCGAGGACTTCTTTTCCTTGGTATTCGTGGACTTTCATTGGTTAAGTCAGGGAAATGAGGGCATAGGATACTTCTGCCCCCATCCAAATTGCCCAAATTAATGCCAAATTCTTGGAACAGAGGCCCTGCAGTGGAAGTCTCATTAGTATGAATAAATCTCAACGTCCAAATTTCGTACTAGTGTGCATTGCTGTGGTTCTCCTTAGCTTTTCATTCGCTGGCGAAATGCTGTGCAGCCTATCTCCATATAGCACTTCACACGGACCTCTGGCCGAAGACGACTTGACTGCTGCAGAGCAGTTAAAGCCTAGCATTATTACTTCTTCAAATCACGCGCAACCCGCTTCCCTACCTGTCAGTTTCCCGACTAGCCTTAGTGATGCTGTAATGTTAGCGTCTGAAAATACTAGCGATTCGCACCTAATAGAGGAAAGTCCTTTGAATGAGATCTTGGTTTTGCCTGTGTCTGAAATTGCCGAAGTGAGCACTCCTGAGGCAATAGAGGCCTCGTCAAACACAGCTAGGGTAATACACCACAGTATTGAGCTAAACAAAGTTACTGCTCAGTCAAAACCACCAAAAAAACTGCTTAGCACACATGCTGCAGCTAAGGTGGTTTCGCAAAGAATCGCCAAGCTAAGCGAACTAAAGCCATCAACTTCAGTAGCCATTAAATTAAACTTCAAGGGTTACTTCGAACTTCTACCCAGCTCCGTCACCACTGACATTGTCCAGCACACGCTGAAGAAGGCCATTGACAAACTAAACTCAAGCGAAGTTGCTACTAATGAAATCGAACTCACAATCGACTCTGCCGAGAGCAAAGAGTTAACTGAACTTGAGAGTGACGACAGTAAGGCTAACTCTAACAAAGATCTTGTCAAATTATTGCGCAAGCTCTCAAGCTACAGCTCAAAAGAAAAAATATACGTGTTAAAAGGCATGACAGCCAAAAAAATAAAGGCGTTAAGACAAATACTAAACGCACACAATGTGACATTGCGTGCGTTTATCAAGGCTTAAGGGCTACCCCCTTAAACGGTTAGGCTGGGCTAACAAACTTACCGCGCTTCTTGCGCTTGCGGCGGATCACAGCGCGACCACCAGCTGTCTTTGAACGAGACCGAAAGCCATACTTTCTACGTTTGACATTCGACTTGCGGATTTTTGTTTTACGGCCTTTAGGCATTTTACTATTTGGTTGACGGTAGGAACCTAGAAAAAGGAACCAGACGTACAGTGTTTGTAGCGCCAGAAACTGCAAATGAGCCAGTTAAAGCGACTACGAGTTGATCGGAACGAATGAAGCGGTGTTCGGCGATAACTTCAGCAGCGTGCCTATTCATGTCACGTATTCGTGAAACTTTAGGTATGCTTATCGGAGAAACCCCCCAAAACAGAGACATTCGATGAAATGAACGTTCATTCATAGTACACGCCACAATTGGTAGCTTGGCCCTGAATGAGCTGCACAGTCTAGCAGATCTTCCGGACTCTGTAAACGCTAGAATCAAAGCAGCTTTAGATTTGTGTGCTGAATACACCGCTGCGTTGGTAATCGCCATCTCTGGGGACGACTCAGGTAAGCCTGCTGTAGGCGTAATACTCGGTCTCAGCCTCCAGGTATCGTCAAACTGCGCCTCTTCAGTGCGCCGCGCGATTCTGCGCATAATACGACATGCCTCAACAGGATAAGAGCCAATGGCAGTTTCGCCAGACAACATAATCGCGTCGGCACCGTCGAGCACGGCGTTGCCCACGTCGGACACCTCTGCCCTAGTTGGCTCAGTAGCATCAATCATCGACTCGAGCATTTGAGTGGCGACAACAACAGGTATTGCATGTTTGATTGCTTCACGAACAATACGCTTTTGCAAAGTAGGCACTATTTCGTGCCCCATCTCTACCGCCAAGTCACCGCGCGCAACCATCAAACCGTTAGAGACAGCGATGATTTCTTGCAAATTCTCGATAGCCAAAGGATGTTCAATTTTTGACATCACAGGAATCTCTAAGTCGTACTTAGCAAGTTGGCGACGCACGGCAGCCACGTCTTCGGCAGAGCGCACAAAACTTAAAGCAAGCCAATCGCAATCGTTTTCAACAGCGAACTTAATGTCTTTGCGATCTCGCACGCCTAAAGCTGGAGCAGAAACTAGCGTGTCGGGAAGGTTAATTCCTTGGCTGGCAGAAACGTCGCCACCGCGGCGAACCGTGCATTGAACGGTCTTATCATCAAGGACCTTGTCAACAACAAGAGCAATCCTGCCATCACGAATCAACACGCGCTGCTCAGACTTCAGATCTTCTGCAAAGCTCTTATAGTCAACTGGTAAAATATCGTCATACGCTGATTTCTTTGAAACTTTAAGTACGACCTTTTCGCCTTTCACTAGTTCACGCACCCCAGCGAACTTGCCGAGACGAATACGCGGTCCGCGCAAGTCGACCAAAATAGCGACCGAGCGCTTTAACTCAATTCGAGCCTCTTTAACGTTTTGAATATACTGAAGACGAGTTTCTTCATCGCCATGACTCATGTTGAGACGAAAGGAGGTCACTCCTGCCTGAATCATCATTTTTATTTTCGCCAACGATCCACACGCTGGCCCCAAAGTAGCCAGAATTTTTGTGCGGGAAATTGGCTTTTCAAGCATAGTTATTTACAGCAATCCTTTTTCTTTTAAAGTCTCGATATCAGCGCGAATTGCTACCGCAGAGGCATTTAATTTTTCACGGCCAGAGTCATCAAGTTCGAGGTCGACAATGCGCTCGACGCCGTTAGCGCCGAGTACACATGGCACTCCCATATAAATATCTTCTAAGCCGTACTGACCATCTAAGTAAGCCGCACATGGAAGAAGGCGTCGTTCATTGCGCAAAATCGACTTTGCCATAGCGACAGCCGCCGCAGAAGGAGCGTAAAAAGCAGACCCTGTCTTAAGCAAGTTAACAATTTCTGCACCACCATGTTGAGTGCGGTGATTGATAGCGTCAATCTCGTCACTAGGTAGAGTTGCCTGGATTGAGACACCGTCCATCGTTGAGAACTGCGGCAAAGGCACCATTGAGTCGCCATGACCACCTAGCACCATACAGCGCACGTCTTTAATACCGCCACCGTTCGCATCTGATATGAAGTAAGCCATACGCGCAGAGTCAAGCACTCCGGCCATACCCACGACACGACTTTTTTCAAAGCCCAACGCCTCTGACATTAGATAAACCATAGTGTCAAGCGGATTAGAAACGACTATCACCTTTGAATTGGGAGAGCCCGCCTTGATGTAAGCCGCTACGTTGTTAATGATACTGCCATTAACTTCTAGTAGGTCTGAGCGGTCCATTCCGGGCTTGCGCGGCATTCCGGCAGTCATAATAAACAGGTCAGAACCATTGGTATCCGCTGGATCATTAGTGCCAGTCACCACGGCCTGATAACCTTCTACTGCAGCTGCTTGGTTGAGGTCGAGAGCGATGCCCTGAGGACGGCCTTCAAGAACGTCTATCAAGACGATTTCTTCAGCCACTTCTTGTTCGGCTAGTCGCTGAGCACAAGTCATGCCTACGAAACCGCCGCCTACTACTGTTACTTTCATTGATTAGGTTGGTTGTGGCCAGAACTGAGGTGGCTGGCCAAAAACAGGATGCGGATTTTACCTTATCGCTCGATTAATAACAGAGAACTTAGCCGTTGTTCTGCCACCAGTCGCGCCACGCCTGCTGAGAAGAAGCCCGAGCTGCCTTTTCATCTTTGTGGTTATAGCCAACGCTAGCTTTCGTAATTTCTTCTAAGGCGGCGTTGACCTCTTTGCGCACAAATTCGAAGCTATCCTCAAGCGCTTCAATGAGCTGCGGAGTAGCAGACAAAGCCGACCACTGCCTCAATGTAGTTGCGGCCTGATAGCGGCAAAACTCATAGCTGTCTTCGAGCAGAGGCACGACGTAAGGGACCAAGTTAGGGTCGTTTTGATTAGCAATTTCTTCTAGTGCCGAGAAACGTGTATTGGGGTCGCTGTCTTGAAGGGAATTTAGGATGTCGCGCACGTTTGATGAAAAAGTATCACTAGTCACATCAACCGGAGCTGGGGCCGCCTCAAGCTCACGTTCGAACTCTGTGATTCTGTCACGCAACCCTTGTTGACCCTGGCGTATTACGCGAGCGGACTCACCTACCGAAGCCAGTTCGGCTTGAGCCAGACCAAACTGCGTGCTTAAAGCTTGCAACTCTATCGGCAAATCATCAAAAGATGCTAGTTCTTTTGCTTGACGGTTTAAAGCACCCCGCAAAGAGTTTTCGGTTTTCACGACCTTAGCCTCTAGCCCTTCGAGCCCTCGCTCGGCCTCTCGAAAATCTGAACCCAGCGTTAAAAATGAAGTCTTGTATTCAGAAAGTATCGCGCTTTGCCGGTCATTTTCTGCCTGCAAGCCCTCTTGGGCAGCGGTCATGTCAGTAATCGATTTTTTCTGCTCAACATAGACATAGGCGAATGCCGCCCAAGTTATCATAAACATCGCAATGATTATCGGTGATAGAGTCCATTCGTTTTTAGCAGGCTCTAACTCAGTGGCTATGACAAGTGTATCGGCACAGTCAGGGCAAATAATGCGTTTGCCGTGGCGTACGGCATCGCCAGTGTCAAGTTTAATCTGCGGAACAGATTGTTGACAAACATTACAGAAGTGCAACTCGGTCATTAGATTTACGATGATAAACGAAATAGGCGCCTAAAAACAGTAACAGCGACACGAAGAAAGGAAAAGCACTCAGTTTTGCGGAGTGGATTTCTTGGGAGGCGCAAAGAGAAACAAACGGCAAAGAGCTAGCGACGAATTCCGAACTAGATTGGGAATTCACCAAGTATGGCTCTGCAGCTCGCGTTTGGCGGATTCTGACAGCCTTTAGCGGGTCAATTGAAGCAAAATACAAACTCTCTGAGTCAGAAGCATCGATAAGGCGAACATTGCAGGCCGCCCCATCCTGATCTATCTCAGGAATAGATGGTGAATACACAAACACTCCATCGAATGACAAAATCCATTTTTTTTGCTTAGAAAACTGACTTTCTATTAGGGACAACTGCGAAAGTTGGTTGTCGTCCACAGCGGCGGCGACAGAATATAAGCGTGCCGTCGAGAAATCTCTTACTACGACAACTGGATTCAAGTCCGAGTCGCGATATAAAACCGCAGAGTTCGGTGCGGATTCAAAAACATGATGTTTTACAAGTGCGAGATCGAATTTGTCGGCAAGACTTAAGAAATTGGGCTTTAGCAGGTGAACACTATTGTCAATTTTTTTGGCAGACGCCTCGATAGCTTGCTGAATGCGCTTCAATAAATTACCTTGCTGCTCGACACGCCCAATCTGCTGAAGAGACTCAAGATGAGGTGATTCTGAACACGGCATGGCGACAATATCAGTTTTTGGATAAAGCTCAGCCAATTGCGGTTGCCATCCACCAACTGGAACAGAACTCTGGCCGTCGCTTAACAGCAGTAGAGCCTTAACGTTGGGATGCAGTGCAGCCGCTTCAGCGAATACCTTGCTTAAATCTGTTGCGCCAAAGGGCCGTAAAGAATCAATGTCGCCAATGCTGTTCAACGGCGCATGCAATCTCGAACTAAATGGATAAATTAGTAGACGGACATTGTGCTGTTGCGTTGTCACGGTTTTCAAGGCGCTAATTGCTTGTTCAATTGGCTGGCCATCCATACTGCCCGACACGTCTAGCAAGCATATAACAAGTGGTAAGTTCTCAGTGGCCGGAGCGAACTGCCTATATTCTGCAGGAACTTCATTCAAAGCCATAGTTGTTGGATACTCTATAACACAACTAATCCCTGAATCGAGCAGGGCCTGTAACGACTCTGCCTGTATCGGAAAATCGACCTTGGTGATAGTAGGTAAATCAGCAACAAGTACTTGAAAAGTATCGTGAATAATGTCGTCGACTAACAGCTCAAACTCGAATGAACCAGAGTCTAGCGCCGGGAACAAACTTATTTGTAATTGGTCCTCTTGAAGATAATTAAACACTGGATCCGCTGACATCGGCGATTCGCTAACAATACTTACTGAGTGCCTGAGTGGGTCAACTTGCTCGCCAAACAACACATTCAACCGCAATGCTGATTTGCCATCGAGATACTTAGGGCAGGCTACATGCCTTATCAGTTTCCGAGGTGCCGGCAAATGTTTGAGCTTAACATCCGCCAATGATTTAACATCAAGCGGTGTCAACGCACGGCCATCAGTAACCACAAAAAGGCTAGCCTGGGCCGGAACTTCTTTGACGATTTTGGAAAGTGCTACTGACAGATCATCACTCTCACACCACTCAGAAGGAAATGTGCGAATTCGATTTTCTAGAGCGGCAGACGTCCAGGGTCCGGCTGGCAATTCACTTAGGCTGTCAACAGAATATTGGCCGCCGGCGCTTGCCGAGTGATCAAAGAGGAACCACGCTTTGGATTGTGAATTCTCTAAAGGAAATAATGCTAAGCCTAGTGCGAGCAATGAAAGGCTGAAGAGGACTTTATGCATTTATACCTCTAAAGACCGCAGCGCCGTTATGCCTGAAATAAATCCGCCACCGAGCAGGCGCTGACCTCGGTATACGGCTACTCCTTGCCCTGGGTTAACTGATTCTACTGGTTGGTCAAATTCAATATGGACTTCATTCACAGCAGTGCATGTCAAAGTAGCGCCAAACTCTTGAAATGCCGAGCGGTACTGAACCACAACGTCATGCCACACGTCGCCTACGTTTAACTCAATACCGAAGCAATGAAATTCATCTGCTGTTAGCGCTTTGCACATTGTTGCCTCACGCGGGCCGACCAGGATGTCGCCGTTGCTAGGATTAATGTCTACCACGTACATTGGCTGCGAAGAAGCAAAGCCCAGTTTGCGCCGTTGTCCCCGAGTAAAGCCAGCATGACCAGAGTGCGTAGCCAACTGCTTGCCTTCGCAATCAATAATGCGGCCCGGCATCCCCATTTCTTGGCGTTCAGCAAGCAAGGCACGATAGTCGTTGTCTGGGACAAAACAAATTTCGAAACTTTCTGCCTTATCATGTATGCGGAACCCCGCCTGTTTAGCCAATGCCCGAGTCTGGCTTTTGTCTAAGTTACCAATTGGCAAAAGTGTTTTCGCAAGAGTGTCGGGACCCAAGGGGAACACTACATAGGACTGATCTTTCAAGATGTCTTTGCCACGGTGAAGCTCGAAAGCTCCATTTTTTTCAACAACTCGTGCATAGTGGCCGGTAGCCAAATATTCGGCACCAACTGCGCCAGCTAGTTCCCATAATTTGCCAAATTTGATATCACGGTTACAGCGCATACACGGGTTTGGAGTGCGTCCGTGCTGGTACTCTTCTGCAAAGTAGTCAATTATCAATTGAAACTCTTCTTGCATATCAATTGCATGAAAAGGAATGCCTAGATGGTCAGCGACTAAAGCTGCATCGCGCGAGTCTGCAACCGAACAGCAGCCTTGCTTGGTAGAGGATGACTCTACTGGTTTTTCTATACCATTGCGTAGAAAGACACCAATCACATCGTACCCCTGCTGTTGTAGCAAAAATGCTGCAACACTAGAGTCGACTCCGCCAGAAAGCGCGACTAAAACACGTTTGGATGTCATGTGGGTAGATGTGTTAGAATGCCTGCTCGCATTATCGCGATTCCCTGTACACATGCCAACTTCAACCGAAATGTTTGTCCTTCCCCAAGGAGCCGAAACGCCTGACAAAAAGGTGTCTTTCAATACACCTGCAGTAGAAACTGAGGCCATTACTAGCGTGGCCACCGACGCTGCTGATGTTACTCAAGACCCTGCACCGCCAGCTAGCGGTGGTGGCACAGGCTTCTGGGTGATGATTGCCTTACTGTTTGGCTTTATGTACTTGTTCGTTATTCGCCCTGAAAAGAAGCGCCAGAAGGAGCGCGTTCAATTTCAAAGCGATTTAACCAAGGGCGATAGTGTTGTTACCGCAGGCGGACTTCACGGAGTTATCTCCTCTCTTGACGAACATACAATTACTTTGAAAATTTCAGACAACGTTCGCATGAAATTTGACCGTATCGCTGTCAGCCGTCGCGCGTCTACTGAGGCAGAAGCAGCTAAGTAATTCCTCTTAAAGCTGCTCTACTAAGTATGAGTAGCTTTACTGCACACCAACGCGGCAAACTTGGCGAAGAGTTTGTCTGCCAGCAATTGCATAAAGATGGTTGGCGCATTTTAGGGCGTAATTACCGCTGCCCTTATGCTGAAATTGATATTTTGGCACTAGACCCAGCACGAAATTTAGTTGTTATTGAGGTAAAAACTCGGTCTAGTTTTAGCTGGATCGATGGTTATGATTGTGTGAGTAGCAAACAACTGCGCCGTTTATCTAGGGCCTGTTTATATATTGGCAGCCAGAATTACCGCAAGCGCCCAGCAAGACTAGATTTAGCTCTAGTAAAGTGCCAATTCAGCAATATCACTACTTGGCAACACCTAACTGACTTAGACTTAATTGACTAGCCACGCGCGACGTAAGTCGCTTCCGTGGTCGCAGCGAAGCTCGTGTGACAGCTTTAGTGACTGTTGAGGGCTATCAAAGCCATCGCCCGCAATGATTGGCATGCCACCGGCGAGTAACAAAGGCG
>Ga0233427_10001010_pt1 | contig 32389 bp, 25 predicted proteins | sample SI_118_April2016_5_FD_179885 | JGI IMG/M metagenome (GOLD analysis project Ga0233427, IMG submission 179885) | Seawater microbial communities from Saanich Inlet, British Columbia, Canada - SI_118_April2016_100_MG | ecosystem: Environmental > Aquatic > Marine > Inlet | place: Canada: British...
ACATCGCGGCGCGCAGGAAGGCGCCAGTATTCTGGATCAGGTGTAGTCCGTAATAACGAGCACTTGGCGCCACCAATTGGGTAACCAGTGGCTTTATCAACGATGTGCGCGACATAAACGGTTTGATTTGCGTTTGGCACAGGAGGATTTGGGGGCGGAGGAGCAGTGTTAGAAACCTGCGGACCACCACCACCGATGGTAGCTGACACGTCAGCTATTTTTGTTGTAGATTCGCCGCCACATGCTGGCAGGCTCAGCATTGCACATACGAGTGCGTAAACTAGTTTGTTTGAGCTCATTATCTTTCTGGGAATTCGAGTTTTTCGGCGCCTTTAATAGCAGCGTAAGTTAAGTTGGCTATGTCTAAATCGGCTTCGGCAAGTTGCGCCTCGGCTGCAGAGCCATGGATGACCGGGCTTTCCGGTTGGAATACAGTACAACAATCGGGCACTGGCTGTATCGAAAGCTCGAAAGTTCCTATGCGTTTTGCCAATTCAATCGCCTCAGTTTTGTCCATGCCAATCAATGGACGCAGCACCGGCAGGCCTGACGCATCTTCAATCGCAGCAATATTTTGCATAGTTTGACTCGCTACTTGGCCTAGCGATTCTCCAGTTATCAGCGCCTTGCAGCGATTCCTCTTCGCCATTGCAGTAGCAATCCGTTGCATTGCGCGTCGATACAAAACCGTGCGGTAGGAAGCAGGGCAGTTGTCGCGGATGGCCTCTTGATACGGCGCGAATGGAATCATGTGTAGGATGGTCCGCGGCTGATATTCGCTAACCCTTTCTGCTAAGCGAATTATTTTTTCACGAGTTTGCGGACCAACATGCGGGAAGCTGTAAAAACTAATAAACTCCATGCGTAGGCCGCGCTTCATGCACATCCATGCTGCGACTGGTGAATCAATGCCGCCAGAAAGTAAGCACATGCCACGACCCATCGAGCCAACCGGTAATCCACCATAACCTTTGTAGCGTCGTGCAAACACTGAAGCCAACTCTTCGCGAACGTCTACTTCAAGGTTAAGCTCGGCGTTACGCAAATCAACTTTAAGCTGCGGATGCAATGGCAAAACAGCTTCAGCAATTTGTTGCGTTAACTCACGCGATCTTAATGGGAATTGTTTGTTTGCTCGTTTGACCGTTATTCTAAATGGAACTTCATCGCGGCCGGCAAAATTGTTAGCTAGTGCTTCGCTTACACATTCAATTGTGCGCGCAACAATTAGTTCAGGATCTAGGTAAGTAGTAGTCGCGGGCGACACTGAAGTAATGCCAAACACTTTAGAAGCGCGTTCAGCAAATGGTGCGAGATCAACATCGGCGTTGCAGGTGATGCGTCCACGTTGGCGACTAGTTTTAAAGCCGGGCACGTCGTGGAGGGCAGCTTTTAGGTTATCGCACAAAGCATGCTCGAAGGTGTTGCGGTTGCCACCTTTAAGTCCGAGTTCGCCGTAGCGAATGACGAGAGAATTGTTGTCGCTCATGAAAAAGTTGTTGGGGGGTCTTCCCTAAACAGGAGGGCTATTCTAGAATCTCCGGCCTGTAGGGCGATTAGCTCAGTTGGCTAGAGCATCTCGTTTACACCGAGAGGGTCGGGGGTTCGAGTCCCTCATCGCCCACCACCTACTTTTAGCTATCATTTAGTACATTTGGTCGTAAAATAGTTTTATGAGCGCACTAGTACTCCTAGCGACCATGTTTGCGTCGCAGTTTGGGCTTCCCGACACCGACAAGGTAACCTTTCAGGCCAATTTTGCCAGTGATTCCGTCATCGCAGGCGGTACGATTGATTTAGTCATAACTGCTGATATACAAGATGGTTGGCACGTCTATGACCCGCTTCAAAACCCTGATTTCGGCATTCCAGTGTCCGTTGAGATAAAGGGTAGTAAATTTCAAGCAGTAGGTGATTTGACATCGGCTCAAGAAGCTCAACGCCATGTTTTAGGTGCCGGCGACATGGAGCTGGTTTATCTATGGCAAGACGGCCAACCAGCCTTTGTAGTGCCTGTGAGAGTGAATGCTGATGACGGTGAGCAGACTTTGATGGCCGAAGTTACTTACCAGGTATGCAATGATCAGCAGTGCTTGCCGGTCAAGACGAGCAGAGTGTTGGCAAAAATAGATGTTAAGCCAGCGTTGAAAGATTTATTGCATGGCCAGGTTAGTGTAAGCGCTGATGCCAGTGGCGAATTTGTTCCAAACTCTGAGGTTGAACTAAGCTTCAATTTTGTAGTTGAAGATGGCTGGCATATTTATGACACCGAGCAAGATGCAGAATTGGGCGTGCCGTTGCAGCTACTTGTAGAAGGGGCGGGCGTAGAAATTAGTCAAGAGTTGTCTTCTGCAACAGAGCCGATAGTCCATCTTGAGCGCATAGGAAACATGAAATTGAAGTACTTATTCATGGAAGGTGAATTTAAGTACACTGCTAAAATTAAGTTTGGCGATGAGGTGCCAAGTGACTTTACATTGGCTATGACATGGCAGACTTGTAATGATTCGTCTTGCTTGCCTCAAGAGACTAAAGTGTTCGACAAAACGCAATTTGGTTTGTCTTCAACGGCGTCAAGCTCTGGAGGCGGCTCGAATGATACCGGAGGCCTGCCAACAGATTTTTGGCCATTTGTTCTTGCAGCGATGGCTGCAGGCTTTGCGACTTTGCTTACTCCTTGTGTGTTCCCAATGCTGCCGGTAACGATTTCGTATTTCACGAAACGTGCAGAGGCTGGCAAAGGCACACCACTAGGAAATGCCTCTGCGTATGCCGGTGGCATCGTGTTTACTTTTGCCGGGGTAGGCGTTGGCGCAGCCCTATTGTTAGGTCCTGAAGGCGCAAACATGATAGGCTCTAATCCATGGGTTAACCTTGCTATTGGCGTGTTATTCGTGGTTCTAGGAATTTCGTTACTCGGCTTTTTCGAGATTCAACCACCAAAGTTTTTAGCTAACTTTGCCTCTAAAAAACAAGCAGACGGCCAAACACAAGGCGGATATCTCCCGGTGATGTTAATGGCGATTGCTTTTAGTATTACCGCATTTACCTGCACCGTCGGTTTTGTCGGAGCGGTTTTTGTGCTGGGCTTGAAAATGGGCTTGGCATACTTAATAGGCGGCATGTTTGTTTACGGACTGACGTTTGCTTTACCGTTCTTTTTCTTGGCGTTGTTCCCTTCCCGCTTGCAGTCGATGCCAAATGCCGGCGGCTGGATGAACACAGTAAAGATATGCGCAGGATTTATTGAGCTTATTGCGGCACTTAAGTTTTTCTCTAATAGCGATTTATTCTGGGATTGGCAAATACTTACATGGCCAGTGTTCCTGGCAGCAAGCGCAGTTATTACTTTAATGTGGGCCATCTATATGTTGGGTGGATACAAATTACCTTATGATTTAGAACGACCAAAGCCAACGGTTAAGCGCGCGTTGTTCGCAGGCTTACTGATTTACTTTCTAGTTGGTATGGGGCAAGGAGTCTTCGACCGTGACCACAAATACCACGGCACAGTGCTAGCGTTTTTACCACCTTCTGACTATGGCATGAACGAGTTCGACGAGAACGGTCATAAGATGGGCGCGGCACATATTTCATGGATTGAAAGCTATGAAGAGGCATTTAGTTGGGCTATTGAGCATGAAACGCCTCTTTTCATCGACTTTACCGGTGTGACTTGCGTGAATTGCCGTCGAATGGAGTACGAGGTGTTTCCAGATGCGCTGGTTAGGCCATTGCTAGAGCAATTTACTCGCGGAGAGCTGTGGGTTGACAAGCCACCCCACGGAAAGTTTAATACTGAACTGCAGAAAACACGTTTTCAGCAAGTAGCCCAACCGTTCTACGCGATCATTGATCCGCGTGACGACAAAACATTGATCACCTTCCCCGGCTACGACCCCAATCCACAAAAATTCGCTGAGTTTTTGCAGGATGGTCTCGACGCTTACAACTCCAAGTAATGCAAGTATTAGTCGGCGACGGATGCGGCAATCGCTTTGCTTTAGTCGAAACTGGCGCAATGGCTGCCTCCGAACTTTCTCCTGGGTTGATTATTCATCAGTGCAGAGATTTAGACATTGACGGATTGTTGGTATTAGACGGGGTTAGATTGAAAATTTTTAATGCCGACGGCAGTGACGGCGGAGCTTGTTTTAACGGCATGCGTTTCGCTGCGGTTGCTAGTGGTTTAGAAGGCGGTGTTTTTGAAATGGCTAATCAGCAAATACTTTGGCAAAAAGTAGGTGATGACGTCGTGCTTGAGTTGCCATACACAGCATCAGATTTTGAGTGCCGCTTATTAATTATTGAAGGAATCGAAGTCGCAACAGTTGACTTTTCAAATCCTCACGCGATTATAAAAAACTATTCAGGATACGAGCAAGAATTTGCCGAAAGGCTACAAGCTGACAGCGAAAATTTCCCGAATTCAGTCAACGTTGAGTTCGTTAAATTTCCCTACGAGAACGGCGAAATTTCAGCGCGAATATTTGAACGTGGAGTAGGCGAAACATTAGCTTGCGGAACAGGCGCCGTGGCTCTTGCTGTCGATGCATGGAATCGCGATTTTGCAGGTGAAATAACGGTGAAAACATGGGGTGGAAGCGTGTTTTTGAACAAGTTAGAAAATGGCAAAATCAGTCTTCGTGGGGCGGCTAGATTGACCGGAAATATCGACTTAGAATTAGCTTAAAAGCGTTTATTTTAGGGGTGCGCTATGGCAAAATATGGCGTCCTTTTTAGGACGGTAATCCCATTGTCATATGACTGATTCTTTACCCACAAACATCACCCACATTCCCGATACGCTGATCGAAAAAGAGATGCGTGATTCGTTCTTGACGTACGCAATGTCGGTTATTCATGACCGCGCCTTGCCAGATGTCCGCGATGGCCTTAAGCCTTCACAGCGCCGTATTTTGGTGGCGATGAATGACCTTAATTTGCGTCACAATGCTAAGTATCGTAAGTGTGCGAAAATCGCTGGTGATACTTCGGGTAACTACCACCCACACGGTGAGTCAGTTATCTATCCGACATTGGTGCGTATGGCGCAACCGTTTCGTTTGCGTCACTGTTTGATTGACGGCCAGGGTAACTTTGGTTCAATTGACGGCGACCCTCCAGCTGCGATGCGTTACACCGAGGCGCGCATGGGCGGGCCGGCCGAAGAGATGTTGGTTGATCTTGATAAAGACACCACTGACAAGCGTACTAACTACGATGAAACGCGCACCGAGCCAACAGTGTTGCCGGGTAAGTTCCCTAACTTGTTGGTTAATGGTTCAGAAGGTATTGCGGTCGGTATGTCGACAGCGCTGCCACCACATAACTTGCAGGAAGTTATCAATGCCATTCGCATGGTGCTTGATAACCCTAAGTGCACGGTTAAAGATTTACTTTCTGTAATCACTGGTCCCGACTTCCCTACGGGCGGCATCATTTGTGGCCGCTCAGGCATTGCTGAGGCCTTTAAGACGGGGCGCGGCAAAATAACGCTGCGTGGTCGAATTCACCACGAAGAGCCTGAAAACGGCAAAGGGCGCAATAAGATTGTGTTCACCGAAATCCCCTACGAGCGAGAAAAAACGGCAATCATTGAAAAGATTGCCGACGAAGTAAAGAGCGAGCGCATCGAGGGTATCTACGATATTCGCGACGAGTCTGACCGCGACGGAATGCGTGTGGTTATCGAGCTTAAGAAAGATGGCGATCCAATTGTGATTGAAAACTTGTTGTACAAGTACACGCCGCTGCAAACGACTTATGCGATTCGCAACACTGCGTTGATCGACGGCCAGCCGCGCACTTTGACTTTGAAAGAATTGATTGAGGCTTTCCGCGACCACCGCTTCGAAGTCATTCGTCGCCGTACACAATTCTTGTTAAATAAGGCGCAAGCGCGCTTGCATATTCTCGAAGGATTGATGATTGCTATTAAGGCGATTGATGAAGTCGTTGAAATTATTAAAGCATCTGATAACACAGCAGAAGCTCGCGAAAAACTAGAAGCTGCTTTTAGCTTGACGCCAATTCAATCGCAAGCGATTGTTGACATGCGCCTTGGTCGCCTAACTGGTCTAGAAGTCGTTAAGCTGCAAAAAGAAATCGATGACCTGGTAACTGAGATTGCCTGGCTAAAGCGTTTGCTCGCCGAGGACGAACTCGTGTTCGACATCATCCGCGAAGACCTGACCGAAATTGAAGGCAAGTACGCCGAGCCACGCCGCACTACTATTGGCGAAGGCATCCAAGACTTCTTGACCGAAGATTTGATCACTGAAGAAACAATGGTCGTGACAATTAGCTCTTCGGGTTACATCAAGCGCACTGTTGCCGATACCTATCGCGCTCAAGCGCGTGGCGGACGCGGTATCACTGGCGGTAAGTCAAAAGATGGCGATGTGTTGTCGCACCTATTCGTATGCTCGACGCATGATTACTTGCTAGTATTCACTGATCGTGGACGTTTGTTTTGGCTTAAGGTTTACCGCCTGCCCGAGCAGGATCGCACTTCTAAAGGGCGCTCCATTCGCAATCTCATTGAAGGCATTCAGCCAGACGAAGACATTCGTTCAGTTATTTCTACGCGTAATTTCGACGAGGGCGAATACTTGTTGTTTGCTACCGAGCAGGGCAAAGTCAAAAAGACCGAGCTCGTTGCATACTCGCGTCCGCGTAACAGCGGCTTGATTGCCACCAAGCTAAATGAAAATGACCGCTTGATTGGCACTCGTCTGGTAAACGCTGGCGACCATGTAATGATAGTTACCGCTGGTGGACAAGTTGTGCGCTTTGATGAAGGTGATGCGCGTCCGATGGGGCGAAACGCTGCTGGAGTGAAAGGTGCTAAGTTGAAGGCCGGTGATAAGGTTGTTGACTTGGTGGCAGGCAACGAAGATGAGTACTTACTTATTGCCTGTGAAAATGGTTATGGCAAGCGCACCCAAATTGGCGAGTTCCGCTTAACCAAGCGCGGCTCACAAGGCGTTGTTGGCATCAAGGCTAACGACCGTAATGGACCAGTGGTGAATGCGCGTAATGCATCGCGCTGTGCCGACGTGCTATTCTCGACAGCAAGCGGCATGCTTGTACGCACGAAGGTCGAAGATATTTCGATCCAAGGGCGTGCCACTCAGGGAGTGCGCTTGGTGAACTTAAAGGCAGATGATAAACTAATTGCGCTTGCAGCAATACCGCACGAACAAGGCGAAGAGTCAACCGAAGAAACCGCTACCGAGTAAAGCTATGTTAAAAAAAATAAACGATGAAATTAAACAAGCAATGCGCGATAGAGAAAAATTGCGTTTGCAAACTCTGCGTTCTTTAATTAATGACTTTAAAAATGCTGGCATTGATAAACGTGGCAAAGAAGGCTTGACCGAAGAGGTGAACTCTCCGGCCGAATATTTGACGGATGAAGAAATGATCAAGCTAATTCAATCGGCAGCTAAGAGTCGTCGCGAGTCTATCGAGCAGTATGCTGCCGGCGGGCGTCAAGACCTTGCTGATAACGAGCAAGCCGAGTTGGAGATTCTCTCAGAGTTCTTGCCTAAACAACTTGATGAAGCCGAACTTGAAGCAATTGTAAAAGCTGCAATCGACGAAACTGGCGCTTCATCAATGGCTGACATGGGCGGGGTGATGAAAGTTGCGCAGGTTCAAATTGCTGGTCGCGCAGATGGTAAGCGCGTCTCAGGCGTCGTCCGCGGATTATTGGCCTAGAGTGATGACCGAGACCTCAGTCCAAGAGCAACCCAAGAAGTCGTCCGCGGTCAAGTGGGTGGGAGTTAGTATCGTTTACTTTGCGCTTATTATATTTATGGCATGGGCGTCTATAGGTAAAGCTATCGACACCTCGCAAGAGATGGGCATTTACCAAATCGATAAAACCCGAGAATTTATGGGCGACGAAAAGGCCCAAGAAATGAAAGAGTTTTACGACCAGCGCATGAGGGGCGAAGAAAGCCCTACAGGTAACGAATCCACAGATAGCACGAAGCAATAATAATCGACATTATCATTAGTGGGAAGGCCGTCTTTAAGAATGTTACGAATTTAATGGGATGACCGGCGCGCTCGGCGAATCCGGCAACGATTAAGTTAGCGCTAGCGCCAATTAAACTGCCATTGCCACCGAAACAGGCACCTAAAGAAAGGGCCCACCAAACAGCGTGTTGTTGCGCCGTATCTAGGTCTACGCCGTTGTCTGCCAGCTGGACAAACGCAGCCTTTAATGTAGGAATCATTGTTGCTACAAACGGAATGTTATCGACGATAGCCGAAGCGATAGCCGATATCCAGAGCACGCCTAAGGCTAATACTTTTGTTACACCCGCAGAATCTGCGATGCCATCAGTGAGGCCCACAACTTTTGCAGCAAGTATTTCTAACGCACCGGCGTGCTCGAGGCCACCGATGATTACAAACAGGCCAACGAAGAAGAAAATAGTTACCCATTCAACTTCGCCAGAAGTGTGATGGACATTCTCTCCTTTCTCTTCGATGTTTTTGCCGAAGTTGTCAAGCAGCATAAGTAGAGCTGCACCAGTCATGGCTACGGTAGCTGGCTCGAGCCCGAGCGGGTGGCCTAAAACAAAGCCGACTAGTACAAGCGTAAGTACAAACAGCGACTTGGCGAGTAACTTTGAGTCTTTAATAGCTTCAGCTTCGCGGAAATTTAAAACGCGCATGCGAGCTTCGTCACTAGCATGCATTTTGCGTCCCCAGAGAATATAAATTGGCAGCAAAGTTGCGATGAATACTAATGGCGTAATAGGCGCGATGTGCACTAAGAAATCATTGAAGGTGATTGTCTCAACCATTGAACCAATCAGAATGTTTGGCGGATCACCGATGAGGGTTGCGGCGCCACCGATATTTGAGAATAAAATTTCGGCGAATAAAAATGGGTACGGTTCGATTTCTAATTCTTCTGTTATCAATAAAGTGACGGGTGCAATGAGTAACACTGTTGTCACGTTGTCGAGCATCGCCGACAGTATTGCAGTAACGATGGACAGCATCACCAAAATGCCCCAAGGTTTTGCCTTTACTTTTTTGGCCGACCAAATTGCGAGATATTGGAAAACACCGCTGCGTCGTGTTACAGCGACGATAATCATCATTCCGGTAAGTAGGCCGATAGTGTTCCAGTCAATGGCCTGAACCGCAGAATGCTGATTTAGTACACCAACCAAAATCATTAATCCGCCACCGAGCATGGCGATTACGGCGCGATTAAATCTCTCGGACATAATAAGCGCGTAGGTAACTACAAAAATAATACCTGCGGCTACTAGAGGGTCAGCGCCACCTATAACGTGAGGCTCAGTTGCTAGCGCACCGTGTTGCGCCAGTAAAGAAAGTAACGTAAGCATTTAACTAATCTCTGAAAGCAAATTATCGAGGATGTCCCAGTAACTGATGATGCCGACTAGGCGATTGGAAGCTGGATCAACAACAGGGATGTTGTCTTGCTTGCCACTAGCGATACACATAATAGTGCGTGTCAGAGAATCATCTGGGGCAAGAGTTTGAGTATCGTTATCGCAGTAGTCGCAAACAGGATTGTTCCAATCGTCTGAGAGGCGACGTTGCAAGTCTTCGATGCTGTCATTCATGAAATCAGCACTGCGCATACCTCCCTTCGTTGATGCAGATGTCGGTATCGCAAGTTTTAGTAGATTCGTGACGCCGAACTGGCCTAACATTTTGCCTTCGCCATCGACAACAGGGATACTACGGAAGCGCTTTTCAGCGAGAAGTTTTACTGTTTCACCAACTGTAACGTTTTCTGTTACTGTAATTGGCTCAGCGTGCATTATTGTGGAACAAGTCATTTATAGATTCTCAGGTCTTAATTATATATAATCCTAGCAATGGAATCCAAGCATGCGGTGCGTGGCGCCTTAGTGAACTCGGCTTTGATAATGTCATCGCGGGTTTTGGGCTTGTTGCGTGACGCTGCGATGTTGGCAGTTTTTGGCATGAGCCCCTTACTTGGCGCTTTTAACATCGCTTGGGTGGTGCCGAATATGTTCCGTCGCTTGTTAGGCGAGGGCGCGGTTGCAGCGGCTATCCAGCCTGCTCTGGCGCGCGCCGAGGAAGAATCTGGCGTTGACTCCGCCAAAGCTCTATTTGCGGGCTTTCAGGCCACTGTTTTGAGTATTTTGCTTAGTGTGCTAGCGATTTCGTGGCTAAGCCTATTCATCTATAGAGGAAGCCTTGAAGACGAAAACGCATTACAAACAAATCTGTTTTATTTATTACTATTGCCGTACATGGCTCCTATCTGCATGTGTGCTCTGGCATCGGCGCCGCAAAATTTACATAAGCACTTCTTTTGGCCGGCAGTCGCTCCGCTGTTATTGAACATATGCTGGATTGCAGCGATTGTTGCTGGCAGCTTATGGGCTAGCGATCAGGCTAGGCAGTTGCACATATTGTGCGCAGGTTTACTGATTGGCGGTTTATTGCAATGGGCCGTGCAACTTAGAGGGCTAAAGAATATCGGCTGGAATTTTCAATTAAAGTGGAAAGAAAAACTACAGACGCAGAAAAAAACATTCATAATGTTTGTTCCGGCACTTATTGGCTTGGCTGCAATGCAAGTGAATCTGTTGGCCGACCAATTTTTAGTGCGGGCGCTTGTCGGTCCCGAGGCGAATACATTTACTTTTATCGCTAACCGTTTGCTGCAGCTGCCTATGGCCTTGGTCGGAATTGCGGCAATGACAGGAGCAATGCCATTGTTCGCACGATTAGCTGCTAAAAACGACATCGCGGGCATGAATGAAAATTTGCGCCGCGCTGGAGAGGCTACCACCATGCTACTGAGTTGCGCGTTGGTCGGTTTAATGGTGCTTGCGTTGCCCATTGTGACGGTGCTGTTTGAGAGAGGCCAGATTACCACTGAAAATAGCGATCTACTAGCGCAAACTTTACGCGCATACCTGTGGGTGCTACCAATTGCCGGTCTATCAGGTTTACTAACTCGCGCTTATCAAGCGATGCACTCCTATAAACTGCCGATGCTAGCTGCTTTAATCGCGATGCCAATTAACTTGGTCTTAGACATAATTTGGCTGCCAACTTTCGGCACTCCGGCTGCAGGTTGGGCGACATCCGTATCTTTGTTGGTGCAGCTACTAGTGTTACTCATCGGGTTATCGCGACATAAATTAGACTTCCCGCTACCAATTCGGGCGGCATGGTCTTGGTTGCTGCCGGTATTTGCGACCCTTGGTGCAGCGAATATAGCTCACATTTATATTCTGCCGACATACACGGCGCTAAACCTTGGTATTTCCGTTGCTTTCGGCGTACTAGCAGCTATTGGCGTAATGAGCGCTACGCGTAAAGAAGATTTAGCTACGCTGTTGGCTGTTATTCGGCGATAAAATATTGCCGTAAACAAAGCCTATGGTAATTGTGAATGCGGCAAGTCGCACTGATGTAATACTGGCTGAATCAGTCAAGCTAGTAAGTAAATGAATAGCACAAGCAGAAATACCAATCACAGCAACCATGTTGTTTGTTCTAAGTTGCCTAAATAATGGCAAAAGAAGTTTTAGAAAGAACCCAAAGACAATGGCTAAGCCTAGCAATCCAGTAGAAACTAATATTTGCAGCGGCATGCTATGGACGCGAGCCTTCACGCCGGTTGGTGTGTGCTCCATCAGGTATTTACTATGTTCAAGGTCGTTTTCTTGAAAAGTATGATAGCTGCCAAGCCCATGGCCAATATAAGGTGAAAGCATAAATGCTTTATAGGCCACCTCATATTGCGCGATGCGTATCGGGTGTAAAATTTCTGCTGGGTTTTCAAAAATCTGAGAAACGCTGCCGATTTTAGAGTCTGAAAACTGTGTGCCAACTAATCCAAAAGCCACTACCGCAGCAAGGCAAAGCGATTTGGCTTTAAGGCTAATGACGTCATTGAGCAATAATACGATGCCTAAACAACAAACCGCCGAAAAGAAATTGGCGCGTTCTTGGTTGATCCAGAGTGAGGTCATAAAGATGGCACAAAGCCCAAACAAAAGCAACTTCTGCTTGCCTTTGTTTTTTATGGCAAGGTAAAGGCAAACTGGGACAGCGTAAGTTAAACAATCGACAAAGGCCCATATCTCTGAAGAAGTTACATATCCACCATGTTTGGACTTGTGTGGAATAATCCAGAAGTATTGGAGGATTGAATAAATTGCAGCAAGCCCGGCTATGCTTAAAAATGTTTTTGTGAATAGCGACCGGTTTGACTTGGTGAAAATAATTGGGGCAAAAGCCAAGTGTAGTAACGGCCAAACTCCTTTGAGGTCATAAGCTGCAGCGCTTGAGACGGGGGAGAGGGCAAAAGCAACGCCGATGAAGCCTAGTAAAAAAATAAAGTAGTTGAAGAATGGAATAGAGAATTGCTTAAAGCGATTTTCTGAGGTTATAAGGAAGCAAATCACTGCGAGTATGGAGATAGCGCAATGAGCTGCTCTCGACCAAGCCATTGATGCAAGGGCAACGCTGTACAAAACAGCAGGTAGATTTTCTTTACGTATCATTTCCCATTTATTGGAGGCTATGCTTCGATTGGCGCAGGCTGATAGTAACTCTGCAAACATTCAACTTGCCCTGTTGCATCACGCAAGGCTTGGATACCCTCGACTGCTGCCATTGCCGCTGACATGGTGGTCAAACACGGAATACCTACTTGATAAGCGTCACTGCGAATCATGCCGTCATCATGGCGAGTAACTTTGCCTAAAGGTGTATTGATAATCAAATCAATTTCGCCAGACTTCACCAAATCAACAACATTCGGACGCCCTTCGTGGACTTTGTTTACTCGCTCACATTTTATACCGTGGCGTTGTAGAACCTTGAAGGTGCCTCCGGTTGCGGTGAGCTCGAAACCCATAGAAGTTAGGGTACGAGCAGCAGGGACCATTGCGCGCTTGTCGGCATCTTTGACAGATATGAAAACCTTTCCTTCAGTTGGAAGTTTGCGCCCGGCGGCATCAGAAGCTTTAGCAAAAGCCATGCCGAACGAACTATCGATACCCATAACTTCGCCAGTCGAACGCATCTCTGGACCAAGGTCGGCGCGAGCGCCGGCAAATTTCGCGAATGGGAATGCAGGAGCTTTGACGGCTAAATGATGTTCTGGAATAACTTCTCGCAAGTCATCGAATTCAGCGATGGATTTGCCAACCATGACTTGAGTGGCAATTCTAGCTAAAGGCACGCCCGTAGCCTTGGCAACAAACGGTACAGTACGAGAAGCACGCGGATTAACTTCGATAACATAAACGACTTCACCGCGCACCGCGTATTGCACATTCATCAATCCGATTACGCCGAGTTCGAGCGCCATCGCAGTTGTAGCTTGGCGAATTTCGTCGAGAATCGTGTCTGACAAAGTTATCGGAGGAATCACACAAGTTGAGTCGCCAGAGTGAATTCCGGCTTCTTCGATGTGTTCCATGATTGAACCAATTACGACTTGCTTCCCATCACTAATGCAGTCAACATCAACTTCGATAGCATCTTCGAGGAAGCGATCGACAAGCACTGGACGGTCTTTAGAAACCATCACCGCCTCAGCCATGTAGCGCTTAAGATCTTTCTGATCGAAAACAATTTCCATTGCTCGTCCGCCAAGTACAAAACTTGGGCGCATTAAAACTGGGAAGCCAATACGATCAGCGATTTCGGAGGCATCTTCAGCGCAAAAAGCAATGCCGTTTGCTGGCGAACGCAAACCAAGCTCGGTTAACATTTCAGCAAACATTCCGCGGTCTTCGGCGCGGTCTATCGCTTCAACTGGGGTGCCTAAGATTGGCACCCCAGCCTCGTGCAGTCCGGCAGCCAAATTCAGCGGAGTTTGTCCTCCAAATTGCACAATTACTCCGTCGGGTTTTTCGCGTTGGCAAATTGCTAGGACGTCTTCGTGGGTAAGCGGCTCGAAGTAAAGACGGTCAGAAATATCAAAGTCTGTAGAAACTGTTTCTGGGTTTGAGTTAACCATTATTGACTCGAAGCCCATGTCGCGCACTGCCAATGAAGCGTGCACACAGCAGTAATCAAATTCGATGCCTTGGCCGATGCGATTTGGTCCGCCTCCAAGAATCATTATCTTCTTATTCGAACTTACCTCAACTTCGTTAGAGTCACAGTCATAAGTGGAATACATATAAGGAGTGCTTGCAGAAAACTCGGCAGCACAAGTGTCAACCAAACGATAGCCAACTTTTACGCCCAAGCTATTGCGATAAGCCAACACTTCAGCTTCAGTGGACGCCGTCACTTCGGCCAAACGCGCATCTGAAAAACCAGAGCGCTTTAAACGTTGCATAAGCTTGGCATCAATATCAGTTAGCGCTGAACCTTGCAGGTCGCGATCACATATCGCCATGCGCTGCATGAATGTCAAGAACCAGGGGTCAATGCCGCACAAGTTATGTACAGTCTCGACACTGTAATCAGCGCAGAAGGCGTCGTAGATTGCGAATAATCGCCCCGGCGCAGGGCGGGAAACTTTTTGTCTAATTTCTTCGGCATCAAATTCTCGGTTCTTGCCTGAAAAACCAACGCGATCAACTTCTAAACCGCGAATCGCTTTTTGGAATGACTCTTCGAAGGTGCGACCAATAGCCATGGTTTCACCAACAGATTTCATTTGCGTGCCCAAAGTTGAATCAGAGTTCGGGAACTTTTCAAATGCAAAGCGTGGCATTTTGGTTACCACATAATCAATCGACGGTTCGAAACACGCTGGAGTTTCTTTAGTGATGTCGTTTTGCATTTCATCGAGCGTAAAGCCAACGGCCAACTTCGCGGCAAATTTTGCAATTGGGAAACCAGTTGCCTTAGAGGCCAAGGCCGATGAGCGCGACACACGCGGATTCATTTCGATAACAATCAAGTCACCGTTTGCTGGGTTGACTGCAAACTGAACATTAGAACCACCAGTCTCAACGCCAATTTCGCGCATGATTGCAAATGATGCATCACGCATGCGTTGATATTCACGGTCAGTCAAAGTTTGTGATGGGGCGACGGTAATTGAATCGCCAGTATGCACGCCCATTGGGTCGATGTTTTCAATCGAACAAATAATCACGCAATTATCTGTGCGATCGCGCATGACCTCCATTTCGTATTCCTTCCAGCCAATCAAACTCTTCTCAATCAATAGTTCACTTACCGGCGACAGCCGCAAACCACGCGTTGCGATTTCTTCGAACTCTTCGGCGTTGTAAGCGATGCCGCCACCAGAACCACCCATGGTAAAAGCAGGACGAATCACACATGGCAATCCAATTATTTTAACAGCAGACTTGGCCTCAGTAAGAGTGTGGGCGATTTCGCTTTCGGCACTCGCTAAACCAATAGTGTCCATGGCAGTGCGGAATTCGTCGCGGTCTTCGGCTTTGAAAATTGCGTCGGCAGTTGCACCAATCATTTCACAGCTATACTTTTCGAGTACGCCATTTTTGTCAAGCTCGAGGCCGACGTTCAAAGCAGTTTGTCCGCCGAGGGTTGGCAAAATTGCATCAGGCCTTTCTTTGGCAATGATGCGCTCGACAAACTCGGCAGTAATCGGCTCGATGTAGGTCGCCTCAGCCAACTCGGGGTCGGTCATGATGGTCGCCGGGTTGCTATTCACCAGCACAATGCGGTAACCTTCTTCGCGCAGCGCTTTAATCGCTTGGGTGCCGGAATAGTCGAATTCGCAGGCCTGGCCGATAACAATTGGACCAGAACCTATGATGAGGATGGAGTTAATGTCGTCTCGTCGGGGCATGATTGGCCTTAGGTTAGCCTATTCTAACGCCGCCCTAAGCCAACCGATTAGCAATTACTATTTTTGCTACAGCGGCAGCAGAATAACCACCTCGTAGCATTGGACGCCCTGCTTTCTCGAGCAAAACCAAAGTTAGTTCGCCCCCCTTCGACTTTTTGTCGCGCGCCAACACTTGTCGCAAGGTTGACGCAGTCGGTAGCGGCAATTCATTTACATACTCCAGCCGCATCTTTTGCTGCAACTTGTCATTGAGTTTCACCAGCTTTTCATCGCATATCCCTAGCTCGACAGAATGTGAAACTGCACAGCGAATGCCGTAAGAGACTGCTTCACCATGAGTTAGGTGGCTGCGCTCACTTAGCTCTAGCGGGTGCCCAAAAGTGTGCCCTAGGTTTAATATCTGCCGCATGTCGGTTTCGGTAGGGTCGCCTGCCACGACTTTTGCCTTAAATTTAGCCGCCATTTTGATTATCTGCTGCAATTGCGTGCATGGCTTGCGCAACTGAGAAGGGCTGGCAGCGAGACACAAGTTCAATAGTTGGCCTCCTGCTAGTAGCGCGGTTTTTTGTAGCTCACCCAAACCGGAGCTAAACTCGCGCACCGGCAACGATTTCAGCCAGCGAAAATCTATGTGGATGAATTCTGGAAAATGAAAGGCGCCCAACATGTTTTTTGCGCCTCCTGCATTTACGCCAGTTTTGCCACCAATGCCTGCATCTACCATCGACAACAGAGTAGTTGGTAGACAGGCCCAGCGAACACCGCGCATCACCATTGATGCACTAAACCCGACTACGTCACTTGTCGTTCCTCCTCCGACAGCAATCACTAAACTACTGCGATCTACTTTGGCGCGCAATAATTTGTTAGCCAATTGCGCTGCATGTTCAATCGTCTTATTCTTCTCGCCGCGTGCGACCTTTAATGTTTTGTAATCACAGCCACTCTTCTGAATTCCGGAAAGAACCTGTGTTAATAAGTGCTCAGGCACTGCAGAGTCGAAACACACTACCACCGAAGAAACATACGGACGTAAACGTTTGATGTTAGTAACGCAGTGGTCACTCAACGCACCATTGGCAAAACTAAGCTTGGTCTTTCCTTGCTTCACTTCTTTTACGCTTACGTTCTGCTAGTGCGTGCATCGCGACTTTACGTTTTTCGTCGTCACGTCGCACCGCATTAAAAATAATAAATCCTAGAACAAGAACTAATCCAAGAAATCCGTAGATAACCATGCCCGTGCCTTGAGGCATAGTCGTTTGTTGTTCGTGTGAATCGTAAACCACAAACACTGGAGCGCGCCGCGGCACCATTTGAGTGTCGGTGTAAGCCCACAACATTAAGAAGTAGCCATGCATGATAGAATTGCCAGCATATTTGTCGAAGGCAAAGTTATCAGCAGCTTTTACATGCAACAGCGTGTCGCCAAGAAAGCTATTGCGAATCCAGGCCGAAGAAATCTCACGGCTACGTAACGGGTTTTCTGTAGCGCGTCCGGTGTGGGCCTCTACAATTTCTCCACCAAGCTCAAATACGCGCCCTCGATACAATTCTGGGTTTTTAACTAAATCGGACAGCACTTCAAAATCAAGCATTGCAGCCTTCTCGTTAGCTTTTGCGGCCATTTCAGGGTTGCGTCTTAACTCGCGAGCAACATTCGCAAGATGCCACATTTCTTTGTTTGAATTCAGCAATGAGGGGTTGTTGTCGGTACCGATTGGCTGGTCAATAACCTGATTTAGCAGGCGCATGTCAGGCTTGGATGTGGGTGCCTCGGCTGGCATAGACGGCAAAATATGATTGCCCACAAATAGTGGGGCGGTAATCCAGTCGCCATCGATTTTTTGACGGTAATTTTTATAGAAGTAGCCGTCAGCTAGAACGAAGTTGTCAGCACCAAATAAAGTCTCGGGCATTTGCATCGCCGCAAAAAACATAAGGTGACCGTCTTCGGTTTTAATGAGGGTCCAGTACTCTTGGTCTTCGCCAACAATGCGGGTGATAGATCGAGCGTCGAGTAATTCACCGCGCGCGCGGAAAACTTCTCCGCGATAGGACCCAGGATTTTTTGCTCCATCGGCAAAATCAAATTTCGGTTGTCCCAATAAGTAAACCCAAGATTCAAGCAGAGCCTCTGCGTTGTAGGCCGTAGCGGCAAAAGCTTCGGGTTCGAGAATAACTCGTTCGGAATCGGCCGAATCTTTGATTGAACTTAACAGCTCGGCATCAAATTCAGGCAGCATTGATTGAATGTCAATCGATTGGTGATCCTGGATGAGGGGGACCTCGGTAACAGCTTCGTTGGCTTTGTCGTTTAGTTGCGCCAAAATGCCAACGCAAAGGGCCAATCCAATCACTGAGTAAACGATGCGTTTTTTGTCTTTCGCAGCATTAATCTCAGCTTGTTGTTTGAGTTTGTTAGAACTACTCATGTATGTTAAACGCGTGAAGCGCGGTATTGGTTCACGGCAGAAGCAAAGCTAGCAAACAAGTCGCGGCTAGCAGCAGACTGCGGGGTTTTCTCAGGATGCCATTGTACGCCTACAAGGTAATTAAAGTCAGGATGTTCGATAGCTTCAATAGTGCCATCATCTGCCTTGGCAACCATCTTTAACGGAGGATTTACAAGGCTAATCCCTTGGTGATGATAAGAAAGGATAGTGAATGGCTCGCTTCCGAGGGTGTCGCGCAAGATGCCAGAGCCACAAACAGAAACAGTATGCTCAATTCCTTTCGTGTGCATTTTATGTTGCGGTAGATGCTGCTCGAGCACCGAGCCATGGGCAATGCCGATAGACTGCATTCCCAAGCATATACCCAACAATGGCATGTCGCGTTTCTTGGCGATATTAATCATCGCCAGCACCGACTCTTGTTGAGCCGCCGGTATAGGCTTGCACTCTTTTAATGGCGTCGGGCCACCATTCAGGCTGAGGTCAATATCATCTCCACCGCTAAGCAGCACGCCGTCAACGTTCGCCAGCAACACTTCGAGTTCATCGACAGAAGAATCTGGAGCCACCAACATCGGAATAAGTTGAGCCTCACGCAAACACTCGAGGTAAGGATGAAATAGTTGGCAACGCTTCACGCCTTCATAATGCGGGGCATCAAGTAACTCTACGCTAACAGCGATGATTGGCAGGCTCATGTTTCTTATACTATCCTACTCAAGATGGGAATGCACCTTTTCTACCTGATTGCAGGCACAGTCGCCATGGTCGTTGGCGCCGATTACTCCGTCCGCACAAGTCTCAAGCTAGCCCAACGCTGGGGATGGCCAGACTGGGTGGCAGGCATGTTGCTACTGGCGCTTGGCACATCCTTGCCCGAGCTATTCGTGAGCCTGTCTAGCGTCGCCGAACATCCACACTTGTCCTTAGGCAATTTGATGGGCTCCAACCTCTTTAATGTAGCAGTGGTGTTGGGCGCTTGTTTATTAATAAAAGGCAAGCATAGATTTCAAGTTGAATCAATAGAATGGCCTTCGTTGATGCCATTGATAATTGGTTCAGTATTTGTTTTTACGTGGTTTTACTATCCGCCATCTCAGTCAAGTAGCAGTTTGTTTCTTATTGTTCTTTATACATGGGTTATTGGTAGAAGTATTAAAACCAAAGCCGAAATCAATGACGTTATGCAAAATGCGCCCGTAACTTCAACAACTCGCGTTGGCCTGATGTGTATTAGCGGCTTTATTATGCTGTCCATGGGCGCTCAATATTTCTTGAAAGGCGCCTTAGGTATATCAAACACCTTCGGATGGAATGATGGCTTTGCTGGTTTCATGTTAGCTGCTATTGGCACATCCTTACCTGAGTTGCTTACATCGATATTCGCTCTCAAACTGGGTAGGGCACAAGCCGTTTTTGGAAATGTTATAGGTTCAAATGCATTTAATTTGCTAATTACTGGAGGCATAGTTGGTTTATTTACTCACGAGAAATTCGATGATGATATTAGCCTGTTCATGCTCTTCGCCAATCTCGGGGCCACATTGTTACTTGTTGGGCCCAAGTTAATGAATAACCTGCGCGTCCCTAACCCTCGACAATTGCATGCCCTTATTGGCCTGATTTTATTGGTAGGCTACGTTTTAGTTATCAAACATGCCTATACCCTGTAAACTACAACCATGACTTTCACGCCTGCTTCCGCTAAAACATTAACTGCCGACGAAATTTCCAGCATGCTGGCGGGTGAATTGTGTGGTTCTAGCGACGCGGTGTTTGGCCAGGTTCAAGATCTCAAAGTCGCGCAAGCGAATGAAGTTGCATTTTTTAGTTCGAAGCCAAATGAGATGGGCCAACATCCTAGCGATGACGATTTTCAAGCGATGCATGGTTCGAAGGCGGGGTTGTTGTTAATTGATAAAAAGTGTCCGCCACCTTCACAATGTCATATCAAGGTTGAAAATTCAGGTCTCGCTGCCACCATTATGGCGCAGTTTTGGCAGAGTCGGCGCGCGGCATTTACAGCTGGCATCCACCCTTCGGCGGTGATTGAAGACGGTGCGCAAGTCGCAGCTAGCGCGTATGTCGGTCCGAACTGTGTCGTCGGAAAGAACTCTACGGTTGGCGCCGACTGTATTTTGTATGCCAACGTTGTGCTTTACGATAACGTGCACCTTGGCGATGCTTGTGTGATTCAGGCTAACACAACAATTGGAAGTGATGGCTTCGGTTACAGCTGGGATGGGCAGCAGCACCAACACATGCCGCAGATTGGTGGCGTGCGTATTGGCCGCGGTGTTGAAATTGGCGCAAATTGTTGCATCGACGCCGGCACTTTCGAAGCTACTGAAATTGGCGACGGCTGCATCTTTGATAATTTAGTGCATATTGGCCATAACAGTAAGATCGGGCGATTCGTGATAATGTGTGGTCAAGTCGGAATTAGTGGTTCAGCCACTATTGGCGATGGAGCACTGTTCGCAGGCAAGTCAGGTGCCGCAGGGCATTTGCACGTTGGCGCTCAAGCCAGGATAGCTGCCTGTGCTGCGGTTATGAGTGACGTTGAAGCCGGGCAAACTGTAGCTGGTCAACCGGCTGTTGAGATAAAGCTTCATCAGCGCATGATGGCGACCATACGCCGAAACGCGCGCCGCTAAAAAGAGCCCTAAAACGCTACCTTTTGGTACACTATTGTTATGTTTATCCTTTCACTAACAATATTTTGCTGCGCACAGTCTGCACAGCCAATTACGACTAATGTGAATTACGGTACGTACTGTTTCGATAGTGGTTTCGAGCAAACTCGGCATGACTACCGTTCGGGGCCGGCGACAATCTTTGATGGCTCCTTGGCAGCGGCTTATTACTACATGCCAATAGTAAACAATTACGAATTGGTCGACGAAGGCTCTTTTCCGGCTGCAGGTGTAGTTGGCGACGAACAGGTTAACGGCATGGACTTTTCCTACTGCACTGTTGACGGCCAAGTCGATTGCGAAATACGCTTTTATGCCGATAACATTTACAACTCTGGCCCAAGTGGATGGATAGACCAAACTAACCGCGGTGAAGCATGCGTTTATGGCTTAGCAGGTTTGCCCGGTTCGTTTACTGGTATGCTAAGTTGCTGGGTAATCGGTATTGATTTAAGTGGCGGTTTTGAATGTACTTTGCCGCAAGAGCAATCAGTTGGTAGTGCCGATGCCTTTGGGTGGTCAGTAATGTGGTTACCCCAAAGTTCTAGCACAGGTTTGTTTTTACCAAACCCTACCGGACCTCAAGGGTATGGCACTCGCCCAAGTTTTGAGCTGTTTGATTTGTCGCAGCCACTAGGAAGCGAATACCAAGGTTCGTTGAGCGCACAGCCGGGTAATTTCTCGATGAGGTTGCTTGGTAGCGTGCATGACACTCAGGCCTACTATCCGCTGGCGCCACTTGTCAACGATTCTGTACGCTTTAATGCAATGAGTGAAATCCGCGCGGGCTTGAGCGCTTCTTGGGCCGTTGAGAACGTAAATGCAGGTTCTACTTATGGCATGCTTGTCTCTTCGCAAATGACCGATTTACCGATTGTTGCAAACGGCACTGCAAGCCTGTTGGTTAATCACGGTTTCTTCCTAGCCAACCCGATTTCGCTGGGCTCTACGGGTTCATTGAACGCCACATTGCCGACAACATTGCCATCAGCGTTTTACACGCAAGCAGTTGAGCTTAATGGGGTATTAGCTCCGTCAAACGTAATTGCTACATCAAACGGTCTAGCACATTACAATTAGTGCATGGCAAATCTAGGTCACCTCTTCAACGAGCTTTGTTCTAGAACAGATTACGAGCAGTGTCGCCGTCCGCGCGCTGCTCGTTTCAGTTTGCAATCGATGACGGCAATTATGTCGAAATTAGGCAATCCGCATTTGCGTGTACCAGCAATTCATGTGGCGGGCTCTAAGGGCAAGGGTAGTGTCGCTTACTACTTGAGTTGGGCCTTGCATGCGACTGGTAAAAAAGTAGGATTGTATTCGTCACCTCATTTAAGTGATTGGCGTGAGCGCGTGCAAGTTGGTGGCGAGTTTGCGAGCGACGACGATTTGTGTGATGCGATGCAAGCGGTGTTAGATGTCGCTAGTGATGAGGATACTTTTTTTGATTTATTAACAGCAACGGCGTTTCAGCTTTTTGCTCAACAACAGCTCGACTGCATGATTGTTGAAACTGGTTTAGGTGGACGCTTTGATTCAACTAACGTACTAAAGCCACTAGCTGCGGTGATCACTGCGCTCGAGCTTGAACACACCGATGTTTTGGGAGACACTTTAGTTGAAATAGCTAAAGAGAAGGGCGGTATTTATAAACCGAACACTCAGTTGTGGTGTGCATCAAGTATAGAATCAGAAGCTAAATTGGTGTTGCACCAAATGGCAAACGCACTTGGAGATGAACTTAATGTCGGCCCACGTGGTGAGTTGATGGCACCAGAGTTGCCAAAATTTGCTGCGAGCAATCGTGCGTTGGCAGTTGCAGTGCTCGAATCACTTGGCGGAGATTATTTGATCGCAGCACATTTGTTGCGTACCGTTGCGTTGTCTGGCCTGAATATTCCAGGGCGTTTTGAATTGCGTTACACCACTGCTGGGCGTCCAGTTGTGTTTGATATAGCTCATTCGCAACAGTCGCTAACTGAGACTTTGCGTTGTTTCCGCGCAATGTTCAAGAATAGCGAGCGAGCAGTGCTGTTGTCCTTGCGCGATGACAAGGACGCACAAGCCTTAGGGGTTGCTTTGGCGGAGGTAGCCGATACAGATGGTGCGCATGAAGATTGGTACTGTTGCCCAGCAGGAAGCCATCCACGGTCTGCTCGCGCAGATAAAATAGCGCCCGCGTTTAACGCTGAAGCACTATCGGTAGTTGATTTCCCGCAAGGTGAACAACCACTGTTAGTTACTGGCTCTACTTACTTAGTCGGTGCGTTGCGTGATAAAACAATTTCGTCCGCTAATGTCCAAGCAATTCGATCCTAGTTTGGTTCGCCAAAGTTACCGCTGTGAGTTAGTTGAAGAACTACGCGCAGCTGGTTCTAAAGTGGTGGGTGAGGTGACTTTGTTGCTACCAAAAAGTTTGGGTTTTTGCTGGGGTGTTGATCGTGCTTTATCGATGGTGCAAGAGGCGCGTGTTGAATATGCTGGGCGCCCGATGTGGTTGATTTCTTCGATTATTCATAACCCACGAGTGAATGCCGATTTACGTGAACAGGGCATTGGCTTTTTACGCGGTGAATATTCACAAGATGGCGACTGGGAAAATTTAGGCGAAAACGATGTGGTGATTGTGCCGGCATTTAGCGCGACGGTCGAAGACATAAATCACTTGTGCGAACGCGGGGTGGCGATTGTTGATACCACTTGTCCGTGGGTGATTAAGCCGCATAAGCGCACGTTGAAATATGTTAAAGAAGGTTTCACCACTGTAATTCACGGCACAGTTGGCCATGAAGAAACCGACGCTACTTGTTCTTTGATACTGTCCGAGGGCGGACATTTTGTGGTTGTTTACTCGATTCAAGAGGCAGAGTGTTTAGCTGCTTTTATCGAGGGCGAAGCTAATGTCGATGAATTAGTAGGCGCGTTACGTAGCGGTTCGTTTTCGGCAGGCTTTGATTTCAAAGAGCATACGCAATGCTTAGGTGTCATCAACCAAACGACAATGCTTGCCACCGAGTCGCGTGCAATCGGAGAACGTTTGCGAGTTGCTTTAATTAATCGCGATAGCGAAGCTGCCCTAGAAAATAATTTTCGCGATTTCGATACAATCTGCCGCGCAACTCAAGACAATCAAGATGCCGCTGCGCGAGTCGCCGAGCAAAACCCCGATTTGTATTTGGTGGTAGGTGGCTATGATTCATCAAACACGAAAAACCTCGCACGAGTGGGCCACCGATTAGGAGTCCCAGCTTTTCATATCGAAGGGCCACATTGCTTAGGCGAGCAAATCGAATACCGTCATCGCACATCTGGCGAGATTATTCATCGCGACGGCTGGATGCCGTCCACGCGGCCTTTAACTGTGGCATTTTCGGCTGGAGCGAGCACGCCAGACACGCTATTAGGTGAAGTTATAGAGCGAGTATTAGAATTGTGTTGAAAAAAAGACTAAATGGTGTTAATATATTACAATGAATTGTAGTCCTGCACAATCTCTTGGCGAACTCGTGACTGAGCGCCCAACCCGTTCTCGCGTTTTCGAGCAATATAATCTAGATTATTGCTGTGGCGGGGGCATTTCTCTCGAGCGGGCTTGCGAAAAGCGTGGTCTTGATGTGAGCGATATTCTTGCTCAACTTGAGGTCGAGTCCCAAATCTCTGAAGAGCAAATTGATCTGTCATCAATGAATCTTGAGCAACTTTGCGATCACATCGAGTCTACTCATCACGAGTTTATGAAAGCCGAAATGCCGAAAGTGCGCGAGATAATTTTTCGCGTGGTTGAGGTTCATGGTGAGCGCTTGTCATGGTTGTCAGAGTTCGGCCAGATTTTCCGCGCACTTGATGATGAAATCCGTGAACACTTGCTGAAAGAAGAGCAGGTTTTGTTTCCGATGTTGCGCTCAATGTCGCGCGGCGAATCTTTAGCGCATCAAGGCTGTGGTGTGCATAGCCCGATTCAAGTTATGGAAATGGAACACGATAACGCCGGCGAAGCTTTAGCGCGCATGAGCGAATTAAGTTCTGGCTATGACATTCCTGCCGATGCTTGTAACAAGTTCCGCGCAGTAATGACGCGCATGGCCGAGATTCAAGACGACTTGCACCGCCACATTCATAAAGAGAATTCGGTGTTGCACCCAATGGCGCTCGCTAAAGACGCTGAATAGCAGTTAGCGTCGTGCTTTGTGGTCAGGACCGGTTTTTTCGATGATGCGCCCTGTGCCACCATACTTGTCTTCGAGTTCTTCGAGGATGGCAATGTACGAACGATAACGTGATGCAGCTATTTGGTCGTTTTGCAGTGCGTCGAGCACTTTGCACTCTGGTTCTTCGCGGTGAGTGCAATCGTCATAAACGCAGTCTTTGCCAAAGCTATGCAAATCGGCAAAGTGAATGCGTAAATCATTCGGCGGAATACCAAAAGGCCTAAACTTGCGGACGCCGGGCGTATCGATAACCGCGCCACCGCCAGTTATCGGGTACCACTGTGAATGAGTGGTGGTGTGGCGCCCCGAGCGTAAGGCACCGCTAACTTCGCGAGTTTTGATTTCGAGGTTGCCGTCGAGGCGGTTCATTAGGGTGGATTTCCCGACACCGCTCAGGCCATAAAGCACACTAGTTTTATTGGCGAGCAATTCGCGCAGTTCTTCAACGCCAGTGCCATCGACCGCCGAAGTGATAATCATTTGCGCACCGCTGTCGTTATAGCTGTTAACGATTTTTTTCATTTTACCGCGCTTACCTTTGTCGGCTTTATTCAAAACTAAAGTCGCCGGAATGCCAGCGAAGCTACAAGTCGCCAAAATGCGGTCGGCAACCATCGATGAAAAAGGTGGAATACCGATAGAGTTGACAATTACTACTTGGTCGATATTTGCCGCTAGCAATTGCCGCCGATCTGATTCTTCGCCAGCCACACGCCGTGAGAAAGTGTTGCGTCTTTCAATAACGCTGTCGATTGCCCAGTCATGACCTTCGCGACTAACTTCAACGTAATCACCAACCGTCACCGGATTTTTATCATCACCAAGATTTTCGAATAATTTACCGCGCAGCAATGCACTAATTATTTCGCCATTGACCATCACCTCGCATTGCCGCGCGTCTACTCGAGTGACGAATGGCTGCTGCGATGAAGGGAGGTCGGGGTTTGGCATGCGCTTCTATTCTAGCACGAGTACAATAAGCGCATGCTAGAAGAGGATGTCATCCAGTCGCCGCAAAACGCTAAGCTTAAATCGATTAAGGCTTTGCGCAGTGGTAAGCATCGCGAATACACAGTGCTTGAGGGTGCTCACTTGATTAATGAGGCGTTAGCCACCAATGCTAATATCGAATGGATTTTAGTTAGCGACGAATGCGATGCCGAGTTTGATGGCGTGCCGTTTGTAGTGCAGCGTTGCCAGCGTAAGTTAATGGCTGCTGTCAGTCGTTTAGATTCGGCGCCAGATTTAATGGCGTGGGTTAAGCGCCCCGTTGCTGATTGGCGTAAGGCAGTTAGCGATTTGCAGACAGGGCAGTGGTGCATGATTGCTGCTGGTGTGCAAGATCCGGGTAACCTAGGTGCCTTAACCCGCATCGCTGCCGGCTTAGGTGCTCAATTTGTTTTAGCGACTAAGGGTTCGGTGTCACCGTGGCACCCGCGGGCAGTACGTGGCGCATCGGGTACTAACTTTCGCTTGCCAGTTTTTGAAGGCGTTGAAATCGACGAGTTTTTCGAATTATGTGATGCCCAAAAAGTTTCTACATGGGCGGCATGTTCCGACGGCGAAAATTTAGTTAGCGCCACTGCGCAACTTTCATCTTCTGCAGTGGCCTTAATACTCGGCGAAGAAGGACGCGGTCTAGGTGATGACATAGTGGCCAAGTGTTCATCGAAAGTTGGCATCCCACTGACGCGCGATGTTGAGTCGTTAAACGTCGCCACTGCCGCAGCTATTTTTGCGCACCAATTAAATCATCATGTATGAGCCATTAGCTTCGAGAATGCGTCCGCGTAATCTTGATGATTTTGCAGGACAAGAAAAATTGGTCGGTAAAAACGGTTCATTGCGCATGATGTTTGACGGTGGCGAATTAGGGTCAATGGTGTTTTGGGGGCCTCCGGGTTGCGGCAAAACTACATTGGCGCAAATGTTGGCTGAGCGCTCGGACCTTAACTTTAAGCCGTTTTCTGCAGTATTAAGCGGCATCAAAGAAGTGCGTGAAGCCATGCAGCAGGCAAAGTCGGATCGCGAATTGTCGCAGCGACCGACTTTGGTTTTCGTCGACGAGATTCACCGTTTCAATAAGGCGCAGCAAGACGCGTTTTTACCATTTGTTGAGGCCGGAGATATTGTGTTGGTTGGTGCAACTACCGAAAACCCGTCCTTTGAAATAGTTGGTCCATTATTATCGCGATTGACGGTGCATATTCTTGAGCCCTTGTCTGAAGAAAACATTGTCAAGCTGTTGCGCAATACTTTGTCTGATGCCAAACGCGGGTTAGGCGCGCGCCGTTTAGATGTCATCGACGATCAACTACATATGATTGCCAACGTCGCCAGTGGTGATGCGCGCCGCGCTTACACCATCATTGAAGCTGCGGCACGGTTGTGTGATGTCGGCGTCACTTTAAGTGATGAAAATTTACAGAAAGTACTAGCTGGCCGCGCCTTGCTTTACGATAAAGGTGGCGACAAACATTACGATTTAATTTCAGCATTGCACAAATCGATTCGCTCTTCAGACCCCGATGCTGCGCTTTATTGGTTGGTGCGCATGTTACGTTCTGGCGAAGACGCAATGTTCTTAGCGCGGCGTTTAGTGCGTATGGCTAGCGAAGACATCGGCCTCGCTGACCCTAATGCTTTACGCTTGGCTTTAGCCGCTAAAGATGCGATGCATTTTTTGGGCGCACCCGAAGGAGAGTTGGCTTTAGCCGAAATCGCGATTTACTTGGCAGTAGCCCCTAAGTCGAACGCGGTATATAAGGCATTTAAGGAAGTCAATAAGCTAGTGCAGAAAGGGGTGGCGCATGACGTCCCGATGCAACTGCGTAATGCGCCGACCAAGCTGATGCAAAATAAAGGCTGGGGGCAGGGGCATGAATACGCTCACGATAACGAGCACGGCATTACGGCAATGGAGTGTTTGCCCGATGCTTTGTCCGGCACGCAGTTTTACAAGCCGACGAATTACGGTGTTGAAGAACGTATTACTAAACGTCTAGAATTGATTGCGCGACTCAAGGCTACCGCTGAAAAAGGATAAGTCATCACGAAATCCACTAGCGCGCAATGCCATACCTTTAGACGCAGCTTCATCAAACAACTCTTGCAGGTCGCGCGTCGGAAAACCAAACACCGCCAATTGACCTTCATGGCGCAAGTGCTTCACCAGTGGCGCTAGGTCGTTTAAGGTTTTAGGCTTTTCGCCATCGCACCCCCAAGCCGCCATGTGATATTTGTGCGCGCCATCGATTTGTTCGAGCGAACTCAAAATATTAATGCTGGTCGGCGAACTCATGTTTGCCAACACCGTTTCGAGTTGTTGCCTCTCGTCAGGGTGCAAGATTACATCGACATGATTGCACTTCATTTGCACCGCCAAGAATGCGGCGAGGGTGCTGCCGTTACCGACGCACAAAAAGTTCAGCTTGGCAATTTGTTGATGCTCAAGTGCCGCGCCTGGAGCCATTGCTTGGGCCACCAATAAGCCACTAGTCGACATCCAGGTCGCAGCGTTGTCGCCTAGCTGGCTAGGGTCGATGCTTAGGTGACCAAGTTGGAAGGGCGCGACGATTGACACAAGGACCATTCTAATATAATTAAATGTACCCCTCCTCGCAGATGAGTGTTATTTGTGATAGACTCGGTGAGTATGATTAAGACCGCAATAGTCATTCAGCTCCTCCCTCACAAAGTGCTCAAGGCGTTTTTGGTTATTATTGCATTTCTATTGTTAGCGAATGTCCTAGGAATAGTTTTTGAATCTTATTTGGGATACGACATTGTCGGCAACCTAGATAAGGCTTTTAACTTTGATGCCGAGAGAAATGTTCCTACTTTGTACGCAGCAGCAACGCTAGTTTTTTCTAGCATACTACTGCTTTTTATAGCTTCAGAGCATAGAAGGCTGGGGCAATCTAATATCTTGTGGTTTATGTTGTCTGCGATTTTTTTATTCTTAGCCATAGATGAAATGTTGTCTATACACGAACGTTTGCTCAGGCCCACTAGAGATTTACTCGGCACATCGGGTCTTTTGTATTATGCTTGGGTTATTCCTTATTCAATTGCTTCACTGATAATAGGAGTAATTTACTTTAGATTTTTATGTGCGTTACCCCCCAAAATAAAGCGGTTATTTTTGGCTTCGGGCTTCATCTTTGTTTTGGGAGCTATCGGTTTCGAAATGCTCTGTGGATGGCAGGCGGAATTGTTCGGCAAAAAAGCGCACCTGTATATAATTTTCTATACTTGTGAAGAACTTCTTGAAATGATAGGTGCCGTGGTGTTTCTATATTCATTGACATTGTATATCGTAAGCGAATTGGGATACAGCAGAGTAACCATTTCTAATGACTAGTTGATTACAGCTAGTTTTATTTATATAAAACTACTGCCTAAGCCGCGCCGCTCAACATCGGCCTTCAAACCCATATGTTTAAAAATATGTTGTAGGCATTCGTCGGTGCTGGCTCGCACAATATTTGGTTTGTCCCATTCGTCGATTCCCCCCGGCAATTCTTCCAAGAAGTTTGCATGCTGGCCATCAAGTACACGCTTGTCAAGAATAGTAATCGAACCGCGATCATCTTCAGAGCGCAGCAGGCGTCCGCAACCTTGGCGAAACATGGCTAGGGCTTTGGGTAAGTAAATCGTATTGCGTTGAATGCCGTAGCCGAGTCGTGCCTGTTGCGCGTACATATAACGGTCGGGTGCGCCGTAGGGCAGTTTGGCTATGACGATGTGTTCGCAAGTGGTTCCGGGGAAATCTACTCCGTACCAAAACGTGTCGACGCCTAACAAAATGCTTTCGTGATTGGCTTTGAAAGTGCGCATCACTTCTTCTTTACTTAAGCCGGGCATGCCTTGCCATAATAGCTGTAAACCGATTGCTCTGAATTTTGGCGACAAACGCTCGCCGATGCGTTTAACTAGTGCCGAATTGGTGAACAAACCGAGGATGCGTCCGCGCGTGCGCTCGCCTAAGTAGAAGAAGTAATTTTCGATGTATTCAAGCCAGGCGTCGTGATCGGGGCCGCGATAGGCGTAAGGCACGGCGTCTTCGGGTACGCAGTAAATGGCAGCATCGGTAGAGAAGGTTGTCGGCCCACTGAATTCTTCGACGATGCGCCCAGCTCGTTCTTGCTTGTCTTCAGCAAGAATGTCTAAGCCGAGATAACCGTGCATCGGCTTGAAGCTGTCGCGAATTTTAGAAGTGGCACTAACTAACGCCGCCGACTGCAACGACGGAAAATAAACATCGCCCAACCATTCTTGCGGTAACAAATATTTCAACAACAACAGTGGATGCCGCCGCCGCGTAAACTCAGCTTCGAAATGTAACTTGTCAGAGAAATCAGCTTCACCGCTTTCGCCACCTAACCACAATTCTAGTCCTTCACGCCAGTGGTCTAAGCTTTCTAGTGGTCGGTGTAAACGCCAGCGTATTTTGCGCGCTAAACGTAATTCGACATCGCCTAACTCTTCGATGGTGGTGCGTAATGCGCTATCTAAACCATTCACCGTATCTAAAAAACTTTGCAGAGTGGTTAGCAGTTCATCGCCGCGTCCGGATTCGAGGTATTCGTGAAACAACGACGCCGATTCGGTGCGCGTACGTTTACCTTCTAGCTCGCGCCGATATTCGTTGAAGGTTTTTAATTCGCTAGATGTTTCAAACGCTACCGCGTCAAGTTTAGAACACAACTCTTGCGCATCTTCTGCTGCCTGACCTAAACGCGGAGGCACCACCGGCAAGTTATTAATCAACTTGCTTAACATTGGTAACGCCGCGCGATCACGTCCGCGATTGCGTCGCAGGTCTTTGGATAGTTGCATGACTTCTTCGAGTTCGATATCGAAAGAGCGCGCTGACAACGCGACTTCATGTAAGTGGTCGCATTCGTCAAAAACCACATGGCTAAACTCGTCGGGCTGCGCCAAAATGAAGGCGTGATTGGTCACCACAATATGCGAGCGCAAAGCCTGCTGAGTGCGGATGCCAGCAGCGCAGCGCATCGCCGACTTGCCGCGACAACACGCGGGCAAGGCGCGCGTTTGATTAATCATCGCTCGCGCTTGGCGTAAAGTCGCCGGAGCGTTGGCGCTAGGCACACCAGGCGAAACCGGGAATCCGTCTAGGTCGGCGGCGATATCTTCGCAGTAAAAAATCGCCAGTCGCATCCAGGTGATTCGCGCGATTGAACTAGCTGCTGAAGGTTCGGGTGCGGTGTCGATGATGGCGCGTCCGCAAATGTAGTTGTTGCGCCCTTTGAGTAGGCTGATGCGCGGTAGTTGCTCGTCGGTTAATCCGCATTCTTTGAGTAGCTCGACGGCGCGAGGTACTTCGTTGAAGAAAGCTTGTTCTTGCAGTGCGCGGGTGTAAGTTGAAACGGCGACGCGGGTTTCAGCTTGTTTGGCCCACCAAAGTAATGGTGCGAGGTAGGCGAGGGTCTTGCCAGTACCAGTTGGCGCATCACCTATTAAGAAGTTGCCATTGTCGAATGCTTCGGCTACTTGCTGCGAAAGTTCTAGTTGTCCGGCGCGCGGCTCGGCATCAAAGTGCTTGCTGAGGCGGTCGAAAAATTGTTGTAGCAAAATATTACGTGTCGCAGGGTCGGGTGCCGCGTCTTCATAACGTGAACTGAGAATGTCTTTCCCGTCATATGTTTGATGATAGCTACGCTTAAACATGGGGGTGATGGTGTTCAAGATGCGCTCAGAATCAGTGGCGGCTATCTCGCAGTCGCCACTGAATTCACCATCGCTAAGAGCGTCGCCGAATAGGTCGGCGTTGCCACTGCCGGTGTATAGGCTCGGTTCGTCAAGCAAGCTTTCAACAATTTCAAGCCACTGATTCAGCGGGCTCGGTTCGTTGCCGGCTTCACGATAGACATCATCAAAGCAGCGGGCGATTAGTTGACGTAGTTTATGGTCACGGGCATAGTGGTCGCGCACCATGGCTTCGCATAAGTCACGCGCATCATCACTAGACGGAAGCTTCGACGGACGGCGTCCGCAAAAATGGTGTAGGCTGGCGGCAAAGTCATGCTGGCCGCGTCGCGGATGTAAGAATAGAGATAGTGACTCGAGAGCTACGATGCGTGGGGCGACCACTGCTGGGCAGTATGCCGCGTATAGCTCTGCGAATTGCTGCTGTGGGGTGGCAACGATTACAGGTCGCGCTTCGAGCTTTTGTAGCAAATCGCTGATGACATCACCAAAAAA
>Ga0233427_10001014_pt1 | contig 32273 bp, 31 predicted proteins | sample SI_118_April2016_5_FD_179885 | JGI IMG/M metagenome (GOLD analysis project Ga0233427, IMG submission 179885) | Seawater microbial communities from Saanich Inlet, British Columbia, Canada - SI_118_April2016_100_MG | ecosystem: Environmental > Aquatic > Marine > Inlet | place: Canada: British...
TTTTAGTATTCTTAGAAAAAAAGATTGGATTTATTGTTAAATCTTTATCCTCTGAAATAGCATAAAAGTAAGGAATGCTGAGAGATGAACCTAAAATATTGGAATTATTAAGCTTTGGCTGTAAAAATCCTGATTGTCTTTTTACACTTGGATCTGGATGAAAAAATTTAGGAAAGTAAAATATAGGAAAATTATAAACTTTTAAAACAGCATCATTGTAAACTAATTTTTTTTTATCTTTATCATGTTCAATTTTAGAGGCTTCTAATTGCCATGGAGGACATTTGTCTGTTTTTTTACAACTTGTAAAAACTGCTTTTTCAATTGAAGTAATATTATTTTTTTTTGAAGCTGAAACTCCATATATTCTTGGATCGTTATCAGATTTATCAAATGTATCTTTCTTCAAATTGATTTTTGCAGAACCTGTTTTAAAATTTTTATTTTTAAGATCAAAAAAACCACTTTCAAAAAAAAGTCTTTCACTTTCACCTATTTTAGCAGCTGTATTTTGAATGACTGATATATTCGAAGCTTTTAAAAATTCTTTTTTAATTTGAAAATTAAAGTTTTCAACCTCATATGATGAACCAGTATTATCTGTAATAATTGTTTTGTAAGATGATGATAACTCCATCTCATTCTTTAAAAATGTAACATTTTTTGAAAAAAAATTATATTTAGAGTGAATGCTAGCTATAGTTTGACCCTCTGTGAATATTTTTTCTTTTTGCTTAAGATAAGTAATTCTATCAGTATTAATAAATATATCTTTTTTATTATCTATTAGTTCAACTTCTTTATTTGCAATGATTTTTTCTTCTTTCTTAAAATATGAAATCTCATCTCCTCTTATAATAGTTTCTAATTCCAAGTCTTTTAATTCAACTTCTTTATTTGCAATTATTTTTTCTTGGTCTTTAAAATATGAAATTTTATCTGCTTTAATAAGTATATTTTTTTTTAAATCTTTAAGCTCAACATTTTTTTCTGCGATAATTATTTCATTATTTTTAGAATATAAAATTTTGTTTGCTTTAATAATAATATTCTTTTTACTATCTCTTAATTCAACATTACCATCTGAAATTAATGTAGTTAATATTTTATTATATTCAAAATTTTCAGCTTTAATTGAAATACCATCATTAGTAAATGCTTTGCCTCCCTTGATTCCTTTAAAAATGTTTCCATTTTGGCTGATTTCAATTTCCGTAACATCAAAGTTGAAAATTTCTCTAGAATGTGCACTTGAGCTAAGAAACAGATTTAGAAAAAAAATCACAGAAAAGTATAAAAATTTATTTTTCATTAATATTATTTATCATAAAAAATGTCGTAAAAGTTAATAATACTAATGGCATCCATACAGATAGAAATTGATTAATCTTTTCAGTTGTCCCTAAAACATTAAAAAGATTATTTAAGTAATAAATAATTACACAAAAAAATAAACCAATAGATATTTTGAATGTATTGCTTTTAAACTTTTTACTATTAAACATAATAAGTGAAGAAAATATAGTCATTAGCATTAAATATATTGGATAAGATATAATTTTTTGAATATGAATATCTATATCAATAGTAGAATAATTTAATAAATCATAATTTTTTTTCAATTCTATTAATTCCAGAAAGGAAAGAGAAGATAAATTTGAAAATAAGCTCTGTATTCTTTTGTAGTTAAAGTTAGACTTTAATATTAATTCTTTTTTTTTCTGACTTAAATTGTCTTTAAAAATTTCAGGCTCAATTATTACCCAGTTTTTGTTAGTAATATCTATTTTTTTACTTTTAATATTTCTGATTAATTCATAGTTTTCATCAAATTCTGTAATAAAATTGTTAACCAAGTAATTTACTTCAATTTTTGAAGAATTAATTATAAGAATTTTACCGTTAATCTTATCTCTTATCCAAAGACCATTTTTGTTAATTACAGCAAGATATTTTCCATCATTTGTGTAATTAGATTTCAACTCTAAATATAAATTTTTTAAATTAGAAGAGGTATTATAAAAAAGAGTAATTATTAATATGCCCAATAAAAATGTTATAAAACTTATTATTATTAATATCTTTGAATTTTTTAATCCCGAATATTTAAAAACTTGAATTTCATTATTATTAAATAACTTAATAAAAAATAATTGTGTTGAAATTAATATTATAAATGGAAATATTTCAAAAATCATTGAAGGAGAAGTGAGTAAAGATAAGTAAACAGTAAAAAAAATATTTACATCAATATTTTTAAAAAATTCTAATTCTGTTAAAATATTTATTAAGAGTACTAAACAAAATATTATTGAAATAATAAAAAGAAAAGATTTTAAAAAATTATTTGTTAAAAATTTAATATAAGTTTTCATTATTTAGATCTTTTAAAATTAAATTTCATAATAAAGTAAAAGTAAAATAATATAGTTACCATAATTGGAATCATACTGATTATTAAATTATTATAGAAAGAGTCATTGATAAATCTCAAGGTTGTTTCAGAAAAAACTATAATTAAAAAACCTATTAAAAAAATAATTATTCTGTAATTTGAGTAGTTAACTTTTTCTTTAGAGTGGATTATCAACATCAAGGATACCAGCATAAGAGCGGGTATATAAAATGGGATTGTTAACCTTTTATATATTTCAGCAATAATATTATCTAAATTTTTGACTTCGCAATTTCGAACCTTTTCTTTAATCTTTTTTTTATCTTTTATATCTCTATCGGTTAAGCTGAATACACACGCTAATAGTTCTACAGTTTTATGTTCTTGAGTTTTTGTAACCAGAATTGTGTTTGTTGAAAACATTGATAAATTAAATTCAGACTTTGAAAAACTAAAACTTGTTAAATTATTATCAATCAAATTTATATTTTCACCATTATATAATTCAAGAACTGCAAAGTCTTTATAACTTTTAATAACACCTTTTTTTGCATAAGTTACTTGAAAATTATTTGAACCAGTATTTTTTTTTATATAAATATTATTAAAGCTACCATCCGTTTCTTTGCTTTCGGTATAGATTGTCAGATTATTGACAGCAGCATTAAACTTCTTAATTTTGATAAAATTATTAATAAAATTATAATCCGAGTCTCTTAGTAAGCCTCTTGCTGCACTTTGTGTGCTAGGAACTATTATTGCTGTTAAAATAATTTGAATAAATAATAAAAAGATAGAAAAAAATAAAAAATAATTAACAAAGGTAATTTTATTTATTCCAAAATTCCAATAAATTAATAATTCATTATTTAGTTCATATTTTGCAATCACATAAGAAAAGCTAAAAAAAAAGGCAAAAGGCAATATTTTACTTAAAATTTTAGGAAAATTTAAAAACGTATAATTTAAGTAAATCAAATAATCACGACCATCATCAATTATAAGATCTAAGTAATTAACTGCTTGAAAAACCCAAATTATTACACTGGTACTTATCAATGCAATCATAAAGAAAACTAAACAATCATATAAGAATTTTCTAAATAAAATTTTTTTCATTGAAATATGATATTTTTATTCATATATAGCACTCAACTCGTTTAGATTGTATAAAATTTATGTCCATTCAAATTAATTATAAAAAAAATAGCTTTAAACCGAATTCAACTAATCTCATATTATTTGTAGATGAAAATTTCGGTATAAGTGGTTTAAAAAAGTATATTTCAACTTCTGAATATTCTTACATATCTGATTTATTAAAAACTAGTGATTTAAAAAAAGACATACTTTTTTTTGAGATTAGTTCAAAAAAAACAATATTTATAATATCCATAAAAAAAAATATTAAAATGTCAGATATAGAAAGTTTAGGAGCTAAATTTCATAGTTTTATAAATTTTGACAAAGTAAAGGATTATTTTGTAAATTCTGATACTATAAATAGTAAGATTGAAAATTTCTTAGGCCATTTTCTTCATGGATTAAAATTAAAGTCTTATGATTTTAGTATTTATAAATCTAAAAAGAATAAAAAAAATATTTCCATCAATGTTATTGGAAATAAAAAAGTTACGTCTGCTCAAAATCAATTAAGGTTTAAAGCGATAGAAGAGGGAACCTTTTTTGCGAGAGATTTAGTTTCTGAACCAGGAAATATTTTACACCCCGATGAATATGCGAAAAGAATAAAATCGTTAAAAAAATTTGGTTTAAAGATAAATATATATGATGATAAAAAATTAAAAAAACTGGGTATGAATGCTTTACTTGGTGTTGGACAAGGAAGTATTAGAGGCTCATATTTAGTTACGATGGAATGGAATGGTTCTAAAAATAAATCTAAACCTCTAGCATTTGTTGGTAAAGGTGTTTGTTTTGATACGGGTGGTATTTCATTAAAACCAGCAAAATTTATGGAAGATATGACCTATGATATGGCTGGTTCTGCTACAGTTGTAGGATTAATGAAAACATTAGCATTAAGAAAAGCAAAAATTAATGCTGTTGGAGTGGTTGGTTTAGTGGAAAATATGATTGGTGGTAATGCTCAAAGACCAGGGGATATTGTAAAATCTTATAGTGGTAAAACAATTGAAATATTGAATACAGATGCAGAAGGAAGATTAGTTTTAGCTGATGCTCTTACTTTCACTGAGAAGAAATTTAAGCCAAAATTTATGGTTGATTTAGCAACTCTTACAGGTGCAATTATAGTTTCTCTTGGTTCAGAATATGCAGGTCTTTTTTCAAACGATGACAAATTATCAAAACAATTATTGGAAGCTGGAGATAAGGTAGAAGAAAAATTATGGAGAATGCCATTACATAAAAATTTTGATAAATTAATAAATTCGAAAAATGCTGATATGCAGAATATCAATTATGTTGGTGGAGCAGGATCAACTACAGCAGCACAATTTTTACAAAGATTTGTTTTAAACAAAACCCCTTGGGCACACTTAGATATAGCTGGAATGGCTTTTTCAAAATATGGAGGAGCATTAAATTCAGGCGGAGCAACAGGTTATGGAGTAAGATTATTAAATAAACTAATAGAGGATGATTATGAGTAATACTGAACAAACATTATCAATTATCAAACCAGATGCAGTTGAAAGAAATTTGGATAATGAAATAAAAGAAATGTTTAAAAATAAAGGATTTTCAATTGTAAAAGAAAAAAAAATTCAAATTGAAAAATTAGAAGCTGAAAAATTTTACAAAGTTCATGAAACAAAGCCATTTTATAATGATCTTTGTGCTTATCTTTCTTCTGGACCAATTGTGGTAATGATACTTGAAAAAGAAAATGCAGTATTAGGTAATAGAGAATTGATGGGTGCCACAAATCCTAATGATGCAGAAGAAGGGACTATTAGAAAAAAATATGGAATATCTATTGATAAAAATTCTGTACACGGATCTGATAGTGTTGAAAACGCAAAAATTGAAATAGATTTCTTTTTTAAAGACTAAGTATTTTTGTAATAGCTTTAGGATAAAGCTTGTGCTCTTGGATTAAAATTTTTTTAGCTAAAGTTTTAGGAGTTTCGGATTTAATAATCCTTACTTTTTTTTGATTAATAATTTTACCAGAATCAAGTCTGGAACTTACGAAATGAACAGTGCATCCTGAATATTTGTCTTTATTTTTAATTGCTTTTTCATGAGTATTTAGTCCCTTATACTTTGGAAGAAGTGATGGATGAATATTTATAATTTTTCCATTAAAGTTTTTAATAAAATTTTTGGATAAAATTTTCATAAAACCAGCAAGACAAATTAAATTAATCTTATTTTTTTCCAACTCATTAATAACTTTGTTCTCAGATAAAGTATTTTTAAAATCAAATACTTTTTTTTTTATTTTATACATCTTTCCATAGTTTAAACCTTTCGATTTAGCATTATTAGAAATAATCATACTTATAATTATTGGAGAGTTTTTAACTTTTGAAAATTTTATAAGTGATTTTAAATTGCTACCTTTACCAGAAATAAAAACAGCTGTTTTTACCTTATTAGATCCAATTGATTGAGCCATGTAGTTTAACTTTGTCTTTAAAATTTTTAGAGATTTTTCCAATGACATACGGTTCAAAATCTTTTGTAAAATATTTTTTGATTTTATCAAATTTTTTTGGGTTTATTATTAAACAAAAACCTACACCACAGTTGAATGTTTTAAGCATCTCTTTATCGGATATGCCTTCTTTATGTAGCCATTTGAAAATTTTGGAAGTTTTTACTTGATCTAAATTCACCTCTGCTACAAAATTATCAGGAATCACTCTTTTGATATTATCCGCTAAACCACCTCCTGTAATGTTTGCACATCCATTGATTAAATCTTTTTTTAATAACTTTAAAACTTCACTTACATATATTTTAGTGGGTTTCATTAATTCTTTTTTTAAAAATTTATTCTTTTTAATATTTATTTTTTTTTGTTTTAGAAGGTAGCGTACTAAAGAATATCCATTTGAGTGTAGACCACTTGAAGGAACAGCTAAAATTAAATCATTATTCTTAATTTTATTTTTACTTAAAATTTTATTTTTACTAACTACACCAACTGCAAAACCTGCAATATCAAATTTACCTTTCTCATAAGTGCCAGGCATTTCAGCAGTTTCTCCTCCAACCAATTCACACTCAGATTGTTTACATCCTTTTGCGATCCCTTTAATGATTGACTTTAGTTTTTTTAAATCTATTTTATTTATGGATATGTAATCAAGAAATAATAGAGGTTTAGCACCTTGTACAATTAAATCATTTACACTCATTGCAACTAAGTCGATCCCAATTGTGTCGTACTTATTGAGAATGTTTGCAATTTCAACTTTAGTACCAACACCGTCTGTACAAGCAACAATTTTAGGTTGTTTTATTTGATTTGGAATATCTGATATAGAACCAAAACCACCTATATTGGAAAACTTTTTTTTGCCCCTTTTTTTTGATGAAACAGATGAAATGAAATTAACAAATTTATCTGCTGCATTAATGTTAACTCCACTTTTTTTATAGGTAATTAATTTATTATTCATTAATATGTTTTATGAAATTTAATATTAAACTATTTAATTTTAAGAGATTATATATTCATTTTTGCTTTCTTGCTTTGTTAAATATTTTTTTTTCCACAGAAAATATTCAAGCAAAGACTTTTTTAATCAATGATATAGAAATATCTACTCCTTTTGAGATTGATTTTGATAAAAACAACATAATTGATGAAGGGTTTTTACAAGCATTTGATATGTTGGTTTTATCCATCGTTCAAACTAAAGACCAAAAAAAACTTAACAAAACACCCCTTAGTTTGATTAAAGGTATGATTGAAACCTTTTCTATTAAAGAAGAAAAATTTATTGATGAGATTTATTATTTATCTTTAAATGTATCCTTTAACAAAAAAAAGATATTAAATTTAATGGAGAAAAAAAATATTTTTCCTTCTCCTCCTGTGGAAAAAAATATTTTTTTTTTACCAATTATCGTAGATAGAGATAGTGATGATATTTCAATTTTTTCTGAAAACTATATTTTTAATAATTGGAATTCTAATAATCAAAAGTATCATTTATTAAGATATATTTTACCCACTGAGGATCTTGAAGATTTTAATTTAATAAAAAGAAATTCAAAATATTTAGAAAGCTATAACTTTAGTGAAATCATTAAAAAATATAATCTTGATGAATATATTATAGCAATCATCTTTAAAGAAAATAATATGATTAAAGTTTTGAATAAAATAAATTTTAATCAACAAGAGAATTTCAAAAATATAAGCTTTCAAAATCTTAATATAGATAATGATCAAGAAGCAAATAAATTGATTGAAAGTTTAAAAATTATTTATGAAAATTATTGGAAGAGTGAGAATGAAATTAATACATCAGTAAAGATATCTTTAACTATCTCAATTAATAATAATGATAATTCAAAAATTTCAAAATTCGAAGAAATATTAAATGATATGGATTTAGTATATGATTTTAGTATTTATAAATTTGATAATAAAGATAGTTTTTATAAAATCATATTTAATGGATCACCAGAGCACTTTATTAAAATTATGAAAAATAAAAACTATAAATTAGATATTCAAAATCAGATATGGATCATTAAATGAATGATTTAAATCAATTAATATTAAATTTTGATTATGATCAAAATTTTAAAGATCAAGATTTTTATGTTTCAAAAAGTAATGAATTTGCATTTAAACTATTAAATAGCTGGCCGAAGTGGGAAAAAAATTTTGTAAATCTAATTGGAGAAAAGTTTTCAGGTAAAACACATTTAGTAAATATTTTTTTACATAAGTTTAAAGGAATTAAGATAGAAGCCAATGATATAAACAATGATTTTTTAAAAAAAGTTAAGATTTTTGAAAATGTAATTATTGAAAATTTTAGTGATAGAATTGATGAAAATTTATTTTTTACTCTATTAAATATTGTTGATCAGGATAATAAATATCTAATTTTAACTTCAAAAACTCCTATTGTTAAACATTTTTTTAAATTAGATGATCTAAATTCAAGATCTAAAAATTTTTTATTATGTAATATAGAAAAACCAGGAGATGATTTGATGTTTGCACTTATACTAAAAAGCTTATCTGATCGTCAAATATCTATAGATAAGAAATTAATAGATTTTATTATTAAAAGAATTGATAGATCGTATGGCAAAATTTTTGATTTCATATATAAAATCGACAAAATTAGTTTAAAACGAAAAAAACCAATCGACTTTAAAATTATAAAAGAAGTTTTAGGAGAGTAATTGAATAAGTATAGAACACATAATTGCAACGAATTAAGAAGAGATGATTTAGACAAAGATATTTCAATATCTGGATGGATTAATAAAAAAAGAGATCATGGGAACCTCTTATTTATTGATCTAAGGGATAATTACGGAATTACTCAATGTATTATAGATAAAGAAAATAAAAATTTTTCAGAGTTAGAAAAAACTCAACTTGAAACAGTTATAAAAATTAGTGGAAAAGTTGTGAATCGTTCTGATGAGACGATTAATAAAGATATTGAAACGGGTGAAATTGAAGTTGTTATAAATGAATTTGAAATACTAGGTACTTGCAAAGAATTACCAATGCCAGTTTTTAGTGACCAGGAATATGCTGAAGAAATTAGATTAAAATATAGATTTTTAGATTTAAGAAGAAAAAAAATTCATGAAAATATAATCTTAAGGTCAAAAGTGATTTCATATATTAGAAATGAAATGACTAAACTGGGTTTTTTAGAATTTCAAACGCCAATATTAACCTCATCAAGCCCAGAAGGTGCGAGAGATTTTTTAGTTCCAAGTAGACTTAACCCTGGAAAATTTTATGCATTACCACAAGCACCTCAACAATTTAAACAATTAATAATGGTTTCTGGTTTTGATAAATATTTTCAAATTGCTCCTTGTTTTAGAGATGAAGACGCTAGAGCTGACAGAAGTCCAGGAGAATTTTATCAACTTGATCTAGAGATGTCATTTGTGGAACAAGAAGATGTTTTTAACGTTGTTGAATCTTTAATGGTTAATACTTTTAAAAAATTCTCAAATAAAAAATTAATGTATGATAAATTTCCAAAAATTTCATATGCTAATGCAATGTTAAATTATGGAAGTGACAAGCCTGATTTAAGAAACCCATTGCTTATAAATGATATTACAGAAATATTTACTAGAGAAGATGTTTCATTTGAGATTTTTAAAAAACTTGTAAAATCTGGTTCTAAAGTCAGGTGTATTTCAACTAAGAATACAAAAGACAAACCTCGAAGTTTTTTTGATAATATCGATAAGTGGGCCAAAGAAGAAGGTGCCTCAGGATTAGCATATTTTACTTTTGAAAAGGGTGAACAACTTTCAGCAAAAGGACCTATAGGGAAGTTTTTTTCGAAAGAAGCTTTAGAAGAAATAATGAATAAAACTAACTCAGAAGTTGGGGACAGTATTTTCATGGCGTGCGGAAAACAAAATGATTTAGAAAAAATTACTGCACTTGCTAGAGATAAAATAGCAAAAGATTTAGATTTAATTGATGACGATGTATTTGCATTTTGTTGGATAGTTGATTATCCAATGTTTGAAAAAGATGAGACAAATAACAAGATTGAATTCAGTCATAACCCTTTTTCTATGCCACAGGGTAACTTAACCGAAAAAAATTTTGAAAGCCCCCTAGATATATTGGCATATCAATACGATATTGTATGCAATGGTATTGAGCTTTCCTCAGGAGCAATTAGGAATCATAAGCCAGAACTTATGTATAAACTGTTTTCAATAGCAGGTTATGATAAAAAACAAGTAGATGAAAAATTTAGTGGAATGATTAATGCACTAAGTTATGGGGCACCACCACATGGAGGAATAGCCCCTGGTATTGATAGAATTGTAATGTTATTAGCAAATGAAAAAAATATCAGAGAAGTAACAATGTTTCCAATGAACCAAAATGCGCAAGATTTGATGATGAAAGCCCCATCTGATATTAGTGAGGAACAATTAAAAGAGCTTAGTCTTGCAATAAAACATAAAAAATAAAAATTATTTTTTACCTTTTAAATTTATTTTAACGTCAGAAAGATCTACTAAATTCTTTTTATAGTTATTTCTTACAAAACCTTTGCTTGTTATATCTTTTACAATCTTTAATAACTGGTTTTGGTCATCTGATTGAGTTTCTTCATTTAAAGGATTTTCATTACCACCAATAGAAGGTGTATGTGCTAAATCTTCTCTATTTTGGTAAGATATTGCTAATTCTCTAAAAATATAATCTAAAATTGAACTTGCGCTAAGTATTCTGTCGTTACCATGCACTTTTCCAGAAGGTTCAAATTTAGTGCCAACAAATGCACTTATGAATTCATCTAAAGGAACACCATACTGAAGACCTAGAGATACAGCTATAGCAAAATTATTCATTAAAGCTTTAACTAACTCTCCTTCTTTACTTGTATCAATAAAAATTTCACCAATTTTACCGTCTTCATATTCACCAGTATGTAGATAAACTTTATGGTCACCAATAGTTGCTTTTTGGATGTATCCTTTTCTTCTATCAGGCATTCCAAATCTTTTACCACCTCTTTCAGAAGTTTTATTAAAGCTTGAAATAATACTCTCTTTATTTTGTGAGGTTGTTTGACTTGTGTCAGCAACCACTTCAACTTTTTTGCTTTCAACAACTTTATTGTTGTTAGGGTCAAGACTTTTTGTTTTACGATTATCAAGTTTTACATCTAGGACCTCAAATTTTCCATCATCTCTTTTTTCAAGATTTTTTAACTCTGTTTCATTTATATCATCTAGATAATGATTAACTTTAAACGTACATGTATAGTAAGTCTCAACTAAATATTTTGCCATTTAACTCCAATTTAAATTTTAATTTGAATATTGAATTAATTAATTTATATACAAATTCATATTTTAGTCTAATTTAAATTATACAATTTTTAATTGAATAAATAAATAAATTTTATGTTGACACTATTAAAAAAAATTTTCACCTGGTGGAATCAAGATACATTTGGCACTAGATTAAAAACAATTTTATTTGGAAAATTAGTTGGCAGTGATGAACTTGGAAATAAATATTACCAGAGTAAAAATGGAAAGAGATGGATTATTTATGCGAATACTATTGATGCATCTAAAATACCAGTTGAGTGGTATTCGTGGATACATTTTACCCCCAATAAAATAGAAAATACCCATGATCTTGAAAAATATGAATGGCAAAAACCTCATCAATCTAATTTAACTGGTACAGAAAAGGCTTATTATCCAAATAAAGATAAAGATGGAATCAAAAAGAAATATTCTAGCTGGAAACAATAAATTTAATTTATTTATCTCTATTTTTTTAGTTTATTTTTTTTTAGTAAATCTCTCATTTGCAAATAATAACACAGAAGGATCTTTTACAGATTTAAAAATTTTAGATAAAATTAGCTCAAAAAATACTTTAGTGAAATTAAAAAATGGAGAGTTAATTACATTTAAAGATCTTTCTATAAAGAGTTTAAAATGCAAAAACTCAGAATTTGACGATAATCCAGAAATTACAGCGTATGTACAAGTCAAAGATCTGACTGATGATAATAATAATGAGGTTTTTGTATTTAATGGATGGATGTTTTCATCAAGCCCATCAATAACTCCTTTTGATCATCCAGTTTATGATGTTTGGCTTATTAAATGTTATTAGACTATAGTATCTTTATCTAACCAACTTACATTGAAATCAGAATTAATAAATTTTTTGTGGCTCAGTAGCTTTTTATGTAAGGGAATAGTTGTTGTAATTCCTTCTATTATAAATTCGTCTAGAGATCTATTCATTCTCTGAATTGCCTCAGTTCTATTTCTTCCGTGACAAATTAGTTTGCAAACCATACTGTCATAATAAGGGGTAACTTTGTATCCTTGAAAAATTGCTCCATCTACTCTTGTTCTGAAACCTGAAGGTTGATGACACATACCAATTGTCCCGGGCGATGGCTGAAAATTTTTACTTGCATCTTCTGCATTTATTCTGCATTCAATTGCATGACCTCTTGGGTTAATATCGCTCTGTTTAAGAGCTGTTTCTCCAGAAAAAGCAATCCAAATCTGTTCTTTTATAATGTCAACCCCAGTTACCATTTCTGTTACAGGATGCTCAACTTGAACTCTCGTATTCATCTCCAGAAAATAAAATTTTCCATCTTCATAAATAAACTCTACAGTTCCAGCTCCCAAATAACCAATTTTTTCAACCATCTTTACCGTTCTTTCAAATAAATCTTTTCTTATTTCATCGTTAAGAACTGGACTTGGTGTTTCTTCAATTAATTTTTGATGTCTTCTTTGAACTGAACAATCTCTTTCATGAAGATGAACAACATTATTTTTACCAGCTAAAATTTGAACTTCTATATGTCTTGGATTTTGAAAAAACTTTTCAATATACACTTCATCATTACCAAAGTATTTTTGTGCTTCTGATTTTGCAGTAGAAAACAAAGTTTCAAACTCTTCTTCTTTGTAAACAATTTTCATACCTTTTCCACCACCACCACCTGATGCTTTAATTAAAACTGGAAACCCAATTGTTTTACATAGTTCTTTAGCTTGAGCTATATCAGTAACACCACCCTCAGAACCTTCAATTACTGGTAAACCATTCTCTTTAGCAATTCTTTTTGCTTGGATCTTATCACCCATCATTTCTATATGTTTTGATGATGCACCAATAAAACCTATTTTATTTTCTTCAAGAATTTTTGCAAAGTTAGCATTTTCAGATAAAAATCCATAACCAGGATGCACTGCATCAGCATTAGTAAGCTCAATTGCTGACATTAAATTTGGAATATTTAAATAGCTATTTGCAGGTTGGTGAGATCCTATACATACGCTTTCATCTGCCATTCTCACATGCATACTTTCTCTATCAACATCAGAATGAACGGCTACGGTTGGAATTCCCCATTCTTTACAGGCTCTAATAATTCTAACTGCAATTTCCCCACGGTTTGCAATTAAGATTTTTTTAAACATTATTTTACTCTAGAATGATAATAGTTTGACCAAACTCAACAGGATGACCGTCTTCAATACAAATTTCTTTCACAACACCATCTGCCGTTGAAGGCACATGGTTCATTGTTTTCATTGCTTCAACAATCATTATGGTATCACCTTTTTTAATTTTTTTACCTATTTCAATAAATTTTTTTGCACCAGGTTCTGGAGCATGGTAGGCAGTTCCAATAATTGGTGAGATAATTTCAGTACCTGATTTTGTGCTAGATTTCTCAGAAACATTTTCATTTTCAACATGTGCAGTTGCCGTTGTAACGACTGGTTGATTGCTAATAGATACATTGTTCTTAGAAACTTTAATTTTAGTATCTTTTTCAGTAATCTCAATTTCAGTGAGATTGAACTCTTCTAAATAATCACTTAATTCTTTAATTATACTTTTATCTATTTTCATTTTTTAAGATCTTCTCTATTGAAATTATGGCCAAAATATAACCTTCAACTCCTAAACCAAAAATTCCTCCTGTTGCTATATTGCTTATAAGAGATTTGTGCCTAAATTCCTCTCTTTTATATATATTTGATATATGTAATTCAATTATTGGTTTTTTAAATAAATCAAGAGCATCTCTGATTGCAACTGAAGTATGTGTAAAACCAGCAGCATTAATGATCATGCCGTTATATTTTTTTCTGGCATCTTGAATTAAATTTACCAGTTCTCCTTCAATATTTGATTGAGCAAATTCTAATTCTAAACCAATCTCATTTGATTTTTTTATACAATTATCTTTTAATTGTTCAAAAGTAGTTGAGCCATATTGTGATTGTTCTCTTTCACCTAATAGATTAAGATTTGGTCCATTGATAATAATAATTTTATTATTCATTCAACACTTATATACGATGAAAAAAATAAAAAAAATAAAAATTAAAGTAAATGGTAAATTAAAATCTATTTCTGATAATTTAAAAATTTCAGATTTAGTAAAAGATCTGAAAATTCCTTTAAAAAAAGTGGCAATTGAACTTAATCAAGAGATAATAGAAAAAAAAAATATCGGTAAAATTTGTATAAAAAAAAATGACAAAATTGAAATAGTTCATTTTATTGGAGGTGGTTAAATGAAAAATGATAAAATAGTTATTGCTAATAAGAAATTTAACTCTCGATTAATCGTTGGCACTGGCAAGTATAGAAGCATGTCCGAGTGTGCAAAAGCAATTAAACTTTCTGGAGCTGAAATAGTCACAGTTGCAGTTAGAAGAGTAAACATAACCGATAAAAAAAAACCACTTCTTATGGATTATATTGATCCTAAGAAAATTACTTATTTACCCAACACTGCCGGATGTTTTAATTCAGAAGAAGCTTTAAGAACACTTCGGTTAGCAAGAGAAATAGGTGGTTGGAAATTGGTTAAATTGGAAGTTTTAGGAGATAAGCAAAATTTATTTCCAGACATGATTGAAACTTTAAAATCAACAGAGATTTTAGCTAGAGAAGGTTTTAAGGTTATGGTTTATTGTAATGATGATCCATTAATGGCAAAGAGATTGGAAAACTCAGGAGCAGATGCGATAATGCCATTAGCTGCACCTATTGGTTCAGGTCTAGGTATTCTAAACAAAATAAATATTCAAATTATTAGGAAGCAAACTAAGTTACCATTAATTATAGACGCAGGTTTAGGTCAAGCATCAGATGCAGCAATTGCAATGGAGCTAGGTTGTGATGGTGTTTTGGTTAATACTGCAATTGCTAAAGCAAAAAAACCATTTGATATGGCACTTGCATTTAAGAATGCTGTGGTTGCTGGTAGACAATCTTTCTTAGCTGGACGTATTAATAAATATTTATACGGAAATGCATCTTCGCCAAAAACAGGAATTATTTAATAGCTGTTGTTTTTTTAACAAACTTTTTTTTAAAATAAGGTTTCTTTTTAAAAGGTTTTTTGTGAAATTTTTTAGCTTCTTTCTTATCAATAATTTTATCTTTTTTAATTTGAATTTCTAAGTTTATTAATTTTTCAAAATGTTCGATTAGCTCAATTGTTTTTTTAGATTTATTTTGAATATCAATAATATATTCTGGGATAATAAGTGTTGGATCACTAACAATATCTATTGTCATTTTATTTTTCTTTTCAAAATAAGTTAAGTCATCAACAAAATTCTCTTTTAAGAAGTCTGAAATTTTTTTACAAACTCTAAGTTCAACAAATTTAGCTTTATTTATAACTGCCTTTAATTCAACCGTTTTAAGTAATTTTTGAGCAAACGACTCATCAGTAAGGGTCACTTTCCATTTTATTGCACTTTCCCTCAACCTTTGTCTAGACATTTCAAGAAGGCCAAAATTACTTATTCTCCCAATTTGGATTCTTGCTCTATCAGTTCTACATTTTTCTTTGAGTTTTCTTTCAACTAATCTTCTATTTCCATAACTTAGCATATCAATAAAGTCGATTATAATTAGACCAGACAAATCTCTTATCTTAATCTGTCTTGCAATTTCTTCAGCTGCTTCAATATTTGTGTCTAATGCTGTATTTTCTACATTTTTGCCTTTAATAGAGCTTCCAGAATTTATATCAATCGACACAAGTGCTTCTGTTGGGTTAATTACTAAATATCCTCCTGATTTTAGTTTTATCTCTGAGTCAAATATCTGGTTTAATTTTTGTTCAATATTTTCCTCAATAAATAGCGGAACCTTTCCTCTATATTTTTTTATCTTTTTGACACTTAATGGCATAATCATTTTCATGAAAGTTTGTGCTTTTTTATAACCCTCGTTACCTTCAACTATTATGTTCTGAGTACTATCATCAAACATATCTCTTAAAGTCCTTTTTATAATTTCACTTTCTTGGTGAATTAATGATGGCGCTATAGAATTGAGGGCAGTATCTTTGATTTGACTCCATGTTTTGATAAGAGTTTCCAAATCATTATTGATTTCATTTTTAGTTTTATTACTACCTGCAGTCCTTACGATTAAACCCATTTCTTTTGGGATTTCAATTTCGTTCAAAATAGTTCTTATCTTTTTTCTATCTGTTGGATTAAATATTTTACGAGATATTCCTCCACCCTTTGAAGTGTTTGGCATTAAGACAATATATTTTCCAGCGATTGAAATAAATGTACTAAGCGCTGCACCTTTTTGTCCTCGCTCATCTTTTATGACTTGTACTAAGATAACTTGATTTGGTTTTATGACTTCTTGTATTTTATATCTTTTGAATTTAAACTTAGTTTCTTTTTTTTTATCCTTTTCCTCACTTAGTTTATTTTTTTCATCAGACTCATCGCCACTTTCTTCTGATGGGTCTTTTTCAATATTAATAGGGTCATCTATTTCAAGTTTTCCTTCAGCTATGTTTTCTTCTTCCTTTGCTTCAACCTCTTTAGAAAGTTCTTCTCGAACCTTTTCTTCTTCTTCTTTAATTCTATCTAAATCTGCTTTTGGTATTTGATAATAATCAGATTGAATATCATTAAATGATAAAAATCCATGTCTCTCTTGTCCAAAATCAATAAATGCAGCTTGAAGGGAAGGTTCTATTCTACTAACTTTACCTAGATATATGTTATTTTTTATTAAATTATTCTTTAAACCTTCGTATTCGTAGTCTTCAATATTATCATCTGACTTAAGAACAACTCTAGTTTCATTAGGATGCGATGCATCGATGTATAAATTTTTTTCCATAATAGTTTGATTGATTGATTCATTTAATGTTTTAGTGTTAATAAAATTTTGTATAATTCTAGTGCCTTATCTTTAACAAATTCAAAGATATAATGGAAATAAAATGAATAAAATTCTCAAAAATACTCTATTTGTATTGTTATCTTTTCTTTTATTGCTGGGTATTTTGATGTTTGGAATTTTATGGTCTTATTCAAACAATATTCCCGATTATAGATTTCTTAAAAGCTATAAACCACCCGTATCAAGCAAAGTATACTCTGGTGACGGAGATCTTGTTGCAGATTTTTCAAAAGAAAAAAGAATATTTGTTCCATTTAACTCAATTCCAAAAAATGTAGTTAACTCTTTCTTGTCAGCCGAGGATAAAAATTTCTTTTCTCATCCGGGTGTGGATGCAAAAGGAGTTTTAAGAGCAGTGATTAACAATATTTCAAACATAATCTCATCAAAAAGACTCGAGGGTGCCTCGACAATAACTCAACAAGTGGCTAAAAATTTTTTATTATCAAACGAGGTAAGTCTTAATAGAAAAATCAAAGAGGCAATTTTAGCATTTAGAATAGAAAGAGCATTATCTAAACAGAGAATTTTAGAATTATATTTAAATCAAATTTATCTTGGAAGTGGAGCCTATGGTGTTGCTGCAGCAAGTTTAGAATATTTTGATAAATCTATAAAAGATCTAGACTATAGTGAAGCAGCCCTTTTGGCTGCTCTTCCAAAAGCACCAAGTAAATATAATCCTTATAGAAATATTGAGTTAGCTAAATTTAGAAGAAATTTAGTTTTAAAAAACTTATTAGAGAATAAATATATAGATTTGAAAAATTTTAATTATCTTAAAGATAAAAAAATTGATTTAAATAAATCAAAAAAAATTTTCATAGAAGATGCTCAATATTATATTGAGGATGTTCGAAAAAAAGTAATTGAGACTTTAACTTACGACAAAGTTTACAAACAAGGTTTTAATATTAACACACCAATAAATTTAGAATTTCAAAAAACAGCAACTGAAACACTTAGGGATGGATTAATATCCTATGATAAGAGAAAAGGTTGGAGGGGAGCGTTAACAAATAAAAATTATTCAAAAAATTGGAATAAAGATCTTAAGAAGTACAATTTAGAAGATTCAATTAATTGGAAATTAGCAATTATCAAAAAATTAAATAAATTTTCAGCAAATATTGAAACTGAAGATAAATTAAATGGAAAAATTGAATTCAAGGATATTTCTTGGACAAAAAAGGAGTTTAATCAATTATTAAAAGTTGGAGATATAGTTTATGTAAAAAAAATTGGTGTTAAAAGTTATAGTTTAAAACAATTGCCAAAAGTTAATGGTGGAATAGTTGTTATGGATCCTTATACCGGTCGAGTACTGGCTTTAAGTGGTGGCTTTAGTTTTAAAAAGAGTGAATTTAATAGAGCAACACAAGCCTTAAGACAACCTGGTTCAGCTTTCAAACCATTTGTTTATGCTTTAGCTCTTGAAAATAATTATACTCCAACATCTTTAATTTTAGATGCTCCTATTGTTTTAGATCAAGGACAAGATCTTAAAATGTGGAAACCAGAAAATTATGGAAAAAAGTTTTATGGACCTTCAACTTTAAGGGTTGGTTTAGAAAAATCTAGAAATTTGATGACTGTCAGAATAGCTCAAGATTTAGGTATTAAAAAAATTATAAATTTTTCAAAAAACTTAGGAATATACAATAATCCTGAGGAGCTTTTGTCTATTTCACTCGGATCTGCTGAGACTACATTGTTAAAATTAACCTCTGCTTATTCTGTATTTGTAAATGGTGGTAAGCTCGTAGACCCAATTTTAATTGATAGAATTCAAGATAGTGAGGGAAAAACTATTTTTAACAATGATAAAAGAAAGTGTATTAATTGTGATGAGATTTCATATTTGGGAAAAGATTATCCCATTGTACGAGATAATTATAAAAAAATTTTTTCACCCCAAACATCTTATCAAATAACTTCAATACTTGAGGGAGTTGTTCAAAGAGGAACAGCTAAAAAATTAAGAGATCTCGAATTAAATATTGCTGGAAAAACTGGTACGACAAATAAAAATACAGATACATGGTTTGTTGGATATACATCTAACTTGTTAATCGGTGTTTATGTTGGTTTAGACAATCCTTCACCCTTAGGGAGGTATGAAACTGGTTCAAAAACAGCATTACCTATTTTTAAAGAGTTTGTAAAAAAAACTATTAATAAATCAGATGCAAGACCGTTTAAAGTAGCAGAGGGGACAGTAATGATGGTAGTTGACCCAAATACTGGTCAAAAAGCAAAATTTAATTCTAAAAATACTATTATTGAAGTCTATAAAAAACAAAATGTGATTGACGGAAAAGTTTTATATTCAAATAATGATAGATTAGATGCTAATAATATATTAAAATTTTATTAATGGACGATAAATATCAAGATTACAAAAAAGAAATAGAAAAGATTAACTCAAGAGTTAAGGAGTATCTTTGAAAAAAATAATATTCATTCAAAACTTGAAGTATTAAACGCTAAAATGTTAGAAGCTAATTTCTGGCAAGATAAAGATAATTCAAAAAAAATAATTAAAGAAAAGAAACTATTTGAGGATCTATTAAACACTTACAAAGTTTCAATTGAAAAGCTCTCAGATTCAGATGATTTAAGTGAGTTAGCCTTAGAAGAAAAAAATGAGTCCGTACAAAAAGAAGTATTACAAAATATTAAAGAACTAAGAACCTTAGTAAAAAAAAATGAAGTTAAATGTTTTTTATCAAATGAGGCAGACTCTCTTGATTGTTATATAGAAATACATGCAGGTGCAGGTGGCACAGAAAGTCAAGATTGGGCAGAAATGTTAAGAAGAATGTACTTAAAATGGACAGATCAAAAAAATTTTAAATCAAACTTAATTAGCGAACATAAAGGAGATGAGGCTGGTATTAAATCATCAACAATTAAAATTGAAGGTGATTATGTGTTTGGTTGGCTAAAAAAAGAGTCTGGAATTCATAGACTGGTTAGAATATCACCATTTGACTCTGGAGCGAGACGACACACAAGTTTTGCAAGTATATGGGTGTATCCAGTAGTTGATGAGAATATCAATATCGAAATTATTGAAAAAGATTTAAGAATTGATACTTATCGATCTAGTGGAGCAGGTGGCCAGCATGTAAATACGACAGATAGTGCTGTAAGAATTACCCACATACCATCTAAAATTGTTGTTCAATGTCAAAATGAGAGATCTCAACATAAAAATAAAGAAACATGTATGAACATGCTAAAAGCAAGATTATATGATTATGAAATTAAAAAAAAAGAACAAGAAAATCAAAACACAGAAAACTCTAAATCTGAAATTGGATGGGGTCATCAAATAAGATCATATGTTTTACAACCATATAGACTTGTAAAAGATAATAGAACAAATTTTGAAAGCACGAGCCCAGATAAAGTTTTAGATGGAGATTTAGATGAATTTTTAGAACAATCTTTGTATCAAATTAAATGAGTAAAAAAATTTTAAAATATATATCTATAATACTAGGAGTTATTGTTTTATTAACAATTTATTTAAGCACAGTTGGTATTGAGACAGAGAAATTTAACAAACAAATACAAGATCTTGTTAAGAAAAAAAACAATAAATTTGATACTAGTTTAAAAAAAATAAAACTTACCTTAGACCCATTAAATTTTAAGTTTAATGCAAAAACAATAGACACTAAAATAATTTTTAAAGATAAGTTGATTGAGCTAGAATATATTAAAACCCAAATATCATTAAATTCATTAATTAAAAGTCAATTAGTTACATCCCAAATTGAAATATCAACTAAACCAATTTTACTTAAAAATTTTGTGTCGTTTGTAAGATCAATAAATAATAGACCTGAATTATTTTTTTTAGAACGATTCATAAAGAAAGGATATTTAATAGCTGATTTAGAATTTAATTTTGATGAGTTTGGTGAACTCCAAGAAGATTATAAAGTAAATGGATTACTAAAAGATGGTAAAGTAAGTTTATTTAAAAAAAATGAATTAGAAAAAATAAATTTTCTTTTTAATATTACAGGAAACAATTTTAGTTTTAGAGATATTAGTTTTGATACAAATAATATCAATTTTTTATCTGAGAGACTTAATATAAAAAAAAATAAAAAAGATTATTTACTTGAAGGCAATATAAAAAATAAAAATTCTCTTATAAATAAAAAATTATTTCAAACAATTAAATTAAAATATCCTCAATTTAATCTAATTAATACAAACTTTGAGTCGGATAATGATTTTTCATTTAATATTAATGACAAGCTAAAAGTTGATAATTTGGTAATAAATTCAAACATTTTAATTGATAGTTCTCAGTTTAAAAAAAATAATTTAGTTAGTAAGAATTTCATCGAAATTAATGACCTAATTGATTTAAAAGATCACGAGATAAAAGCATCTTATGCCAATAAGAAATTATCGATTGAAGGAAAGGGACAAGTTAAACTTCAAAATAAATTTGAATTTTTTGATTATGAAATGACAAATAATGGTTCTGATTTAAATTTAGTATCAAATATTCAATTAAGTGAACTAGATATCAAAAACCAAAATTTAATTAAAGGTTATTTGCCCAAAACAAAGGATATCTTAAATCTAAAAGATCATAAGATTAAATTAAATTATAAAGGTAATGATTTATCACTGAAAGGTTCAGGAAAAATTAAGTTAGAGAAAGAATTGAATAAAATAGAATATTTTTTTTCAACAAAAGATAAAAAATATAATTTTGAAACTAATTTAGAAATTAATGACACACCTTTAAAAATAGATTTTATTAATTATACAAAAAGTAAAAACTTAAATTCTCAATTAAAAATTAATGGAAACTATACTAAAAAATTTGGACTAGATTTTAAAAAAATTAGTCTTTTATCAAAAAATAACAGTTTGGTAGTTAATGATCTAATAATAGATAAAAAAAATAAATTATATAAAGTAGATAAAATCGACTTAGATTATTTTGATAATAGCGACAAGAAAAATATATTTGTACTTAATAGAATTAAAAATAACGATTATGAATTAAATGGATTATTATTAAATGCTGACAGTCTCATTACCAACTTATTAAAAAATAATGATGATCATCAAATAGATATTTTTAGAGAAAATATAAATATAACTCTAAATTTTTCTGATGTTTATCTTGATAATGATAATATTGTTAAAAATTTAAATGGTAAACTTCGAATTGTTGATAACAAAGTAACTCAGGCTAATATATCAGCACTATTTGACAATAATGAAAATTTAAAATTTACAATAAAGACCAAAGATGGCGAAAAAATTACTACTCTATTTTCATCCAGGGCCAAACCACTTGTAAAAAGATATAAATTCATAAAAGGTTTCAAAGATAGTGATGGAGGTTATTTAGATTTTTATTCTTTAAAAAAGGAGGGCATTTCAAATTCAAAATTGATTATAGATAATTTTAAAGTCAAAGAAATTCCTGTATTGGCAAAGTTACTGGCCCTTGCTTCTCTTCAAGGAATAGCAGATTTACTAACTGGAGAAGGTATTAGATTTACAGATTTTGAAATGAATTTTACAAACAAAGATAAACTTATGACGATTCAAGAGTTGTATGCAATTGGACCGGCAATATCTATTTTAATTGAAGGTTATATCGAGGAAAATGATATAATTAGTTTAAGAGGTACATTGGTTCCAGCGACTACAATTAATAGATCCATTGCTTCAATTCCATTAATTGGAGATTTGCTTATTGGAAAGAAAGCTGGTGAGGGTGTTTTTGGAGTAAGTTTTAAAGTGAAGGGTCCTCCAAAAAAACTTGAAACAACTGTAAATCCAATAAAAACATTAACTCCAAGATTTATAACTAGGACACTAGAAAAGATTAAAAAAAACTAATCTAATTCAATTTTTAAATGTCTTTTTTTTCCAATAGAAAGTTTAAGGTATTTTTCATTAAAAATTTCGTTTGTAATAATTAACTTCTCATCAGAAATAACTTTATCATTAATTTTTACCGCGTTTCCTTTAATTAATCTTCTTACTTCACTTTTGGATTTTTCTAATTTAGAAAGAATAATTAGATCAATTATATCTAATTTATTATCCATATTTTTTGAATTAATCTTGATAGAAGGTAAGCTTGATCCAAGTGAATTACCTGAAAATGCTTCTTTAGCAGCTTGTTCTGAATTTTTAGCAGCATCTTCACCATGAAGCATAGAGGTTGTTTCATTAGCTAAAACTATTTTTAAATCATTGATATTATTATTTTCAATTTTCTTAATATCTTCTATTTCCATATCAGTAAAATTTTTTAAAAATTTTACAACATCTCTATCATCTGTGTTTCTCCAAAATTGCCAATAGTCATAAGGTGATAAAAATTTTTCATCCAACCAAATCGCTCCATTTTCAGATTTTCCCATTTTCGCTCCTGTGGCCAGAGTAATTAAGGGAGTCGTTAGACCATAACTTTGTTTATTCGAATATCTTTTGATAAGCTCAACACCGTTAACAATATTACCCCATTGATCTGAGCCACCAATTTGTAAAATGCAATTTTCTTTTTTGCTTAGCTCTAAAAAATCATAAGCTTGCAAAATCATATAGTTAAATTCCATGTAGCTTAAAGATTGCTCTCTATCTAATCTTAATTTTACACTATCAAAAGTTAGCATTCTATTAATTGTAAAATGTTTACCTATATCTCGAAGAAAAGAGATATAATTCAAATTTTTAAGCCACGTATAATTATTTACAAATATAGGTTTTGTTTTTGGGTTATTGTTATCTAAAAATTTTTTAAGTGTATTTTTTATATTCTTAATATTTTTTTCAATTTCTTCTTCACTTAATATTTTTCTTGTTTTATCTTTTCCAGAAGGGTCACCAATTCTTGTTGTACCTCCACCTAGTAACACAATCGGTCTATGGCCATTTTTTTGCAATAATCTAAGACACATGATTTGTAATAGGCTGCCAACATGTAAGCTTTCAGCAGTACAATCAAATCCGATGTATGCTTTAATTCTTTCCTTGTCCATTAAGCTGGATAATTCTTCTTCATTTGTGCATTGATAGAAGAAACCTCTATCTTTAAATTCTTTTAAAAATTTATTCATAAGTTTATAGTTACACAATATACAAATTTTTATTAAAAAAAATATCAATGAAAAATAAATTATATACAGCTATTGGGTTAATGAGCGGAACTTCAATGGATGGGGTGGATGTATCATTGATCAGATCAGATGGATTTAATCAATTTATCAATATTTTAGATGAATATTTTGAATATAATGAAAGTTTACATCAGCAATTAATTGAATTAAGAAATTTAATTATAAATATAAATGATTTGAAGCAGTACTCTTCTAGATTAAACGAACTTGAGAGAGAAATTACTGTATTTCATAGCAAAATTGTCAGTGAGTTGTCTTTAAAATATCAAGATGAGATAGATTTTGTTGGTTTTCACGGACAAACAATTTTTCATAATCCTGAACAAAAAATTTCTAAACAATTAGGAGATGGAAGGTTAATGTCTCAATTGATTAAAAAAAAAGTTATTTATGATTTTAGACAAGAAGATATAGCGAATAAAGGCCAAGGTGCCCCGTTAACACCTATCTTTCATAATTTATTGTCTAAAAAAATAAATGTAAAACACCAAATAAATTTTCCTATTTGCTTTCTTAATATTGGAGGAATCTCTAATATTACCAAAATAATTAAAAATGATGAAAAATTGGAAGAGAACTTAGAAGCTTTTGATTCAGGTCCTGGTAATTGTATGATTGATGAATGGGTAAGAAAAAATTCAAAAAATAATTTTGATCAGAATGGTTCAATTGCAAAATCCGGCAAAATTAATCAATTAATATTAAATCAAGTAATTGATAACTTCAAAACAGATAGTTTTGATAAATCTTTAGATGTTAAAGATTTTGATATTTCATTTGCTAGAGGGTTATCATTAGAAGATGGTTGTGCAACAATCACTAATTTTACTGCTTACCTTATAGCAAAAGGAATTGAACATGCTAATGGAAGTAATATTAAACCAATAAAATATTTAGTTTGTGGAGGTGGCAGAAAAAATACTTTTCTTATCCAAAGTGTTAAAGATTATTTATTACACAAACAAAATATAAGTTTAAATTCTATTGATGACTATAATTTAAATGGAGATTTTATCGAATCCCAAGCATTTGGTTATCTTGCAATCAGATCATCTTTAAATTTACCAATATCATATCCAAAAACTACTGGTTGTGAATTACCTACAGTAGGTGGTAAATTAGTTAAAAACTTTTAATTTAATAAAGAGCAGTTTCTTTTTTAATATATTTATCAAGATTTTTAATCAAAGATTCTTCAGTTTTTGAAAAAAAATGATTTGCCTCAGGGACAGATTGAAATTCTACTTTAATACCTTTTTGAGCACTTAATCTTTTATCTAGCTCAGTAATATATTCTAAAGGAACTAATTCATCTTTTTTACCATAAATAATCAGTCCAGATGAGGGGCATGGTGATAAAAAAGAAAAATCATAAACATTTGGTTGAGGAGAAATTGCAATAAATCTATTTATTTCTGGTCTTCTCATTAATAATTGCATCGCTATTAATGATCCAAAAGAAAATCCTGAAACCCAACATTGTGAGTTGTCAAAATTTTCTCTTTCAAGCCAGTCTAATGCAGCAGCTGCATCTGCAAGTTCACCTTGTCCATTATCAAACTCGCCATCACTTTTGCCAACACCTCTAAAATTAACCCTACATACTGAAAAATCATTATCCATAAATGCATGAAAAGTGTCAACTACAATTTTGTTATTCATAGTTCCTCCGTATTGAGGATGTGGCTGCAACACTAGTGCAATTGGAGATGTATTTTTTTTACTCTTATAGTACTTTGCTTCTAGTCTTCCAGCAGGGCCTGGAATAAATATTTCTAAAATTTTATTATCCATATGCGATATTGATTATTATTCTCAAAAAAAAACTACGTTTATCATAAGTGAGCGACAATATGTTAGTTTTTTTATTATAAACTATACTTGACCATTTTAGTCAGGTATGTATAAAAACGCTCAATTTAAAGGGTAAAATGAAACTAACATCTAAAGGCAGATATGCCGTGATGGCATTAGTAGATCTTGCAAGGTTTGACAGCATCAATCCTGTCTCACTTAGAGATATTTCTTTACGTCAAGGTATATCACTGGATTTCTTAGAGCAGATTTTTTCTAAATTAAAAAAAAATCAAATTGTGCAAAGTATTAGAGGAACACAAGGTGGATATGTTCTAACTAAAAAGCCAAACGAGATAAAACTTACAAATATTTTTCATGCAGTTGATGAAAAAGTAAAAACTGTTCAGTGTAAAAAAGAGTCAAAAAAAGGATGCAACGGGAAAGCAACTAAATGTGTTACGCACAATCTTTGGGATGAATTAGAAACACATATAAACAGTTTTTTCGAAAAGAAAAGTTTAGAGGATTTATTAAAAGATAATAACAATCAAAGAATTTAAAAAATGGATAACAGGCAAAAAGAAATAGATAATTTAAAAGATTATAAATATGGTTTTTCAACTGATATTGAGAATACGAGAGCACCGAAAGGTTTAAATGAAGATGTAATAAAGTTTATTTCTAATATTAAAAAAGAACCTCAATGGATGCTTGATTTTAGACTGAAAGCATTTGAAAGATTTAAACAACTAAAAGAACCCGATTGGCAAAAACCAAAGTATCCAAAAATAGATTATCAAGATTTATATTACTATTCAGCACCTAAAAGCATGGATGATAAACCAAAAAGTCTTGATGAGCTTGATCCCAAACTTTTAGAAACTTATAAAAAACTTGGAATTCCACTTCAAGAACAAGCGAGATTAAATGGTATTGCTGTAGATGCGGTATTTGACTCGGTGTCTGTCGCAACAACATTTAAAGAAGAATTAACTAAACAAGGAATAATTTTTTGTTCAATGTCTGAAGCTATTCAAAAACATCCTGATTTAGTTAAAAAGTACATAGGTTCTGTAATTCCAATAACAGATCATTTCTTTGCAACTCTTAATTCCGCTGTATTTACTGATGGTTCATTTGTTTACATTCCAGAAGGAGTAAAGTGCCCAATGGAACTTTCTACTTACTTTAGAATTAATGCTTCTGAAACAGGACAATTTGAGAGAACATTGATTATTGCTGATAAGGGAAGTTATGTAAGTTATTTAGAAGGGTGTACTGCGCCCATGAGAGATGAAAATCAATTACATGCTGCAAATGTAGAATTGATCGCGCTTGATGATGCTGAAATTAAATATTCAACAGTACAAAATTGGTATCCTGGAGATAAAGATGGAGTAGGTGGAATATACAACTTTGTTACAAAACGTGGATTATGTAAGGGAAAAAATTCTAAAATTTCATGGACACAAGTTGAAACCGGCTCTGCAATAACATGGAAATATCCAAGCTGTATTTTAAAAGGTGATAACTCTGTAGGAGAATTTTACTCTATAGCAATTACCAACAATCATCAAAAAGCTGATACAGGCACTAAAATGATCCACTTAGGAAAAAATACAAAAAGTAAGATAATTTCTAAGGGAATTTCAGCTGGTAATTCTGATATGATGTATAGAGGTTTAGTTGATATATCCTCAAAGGCTGATAATTCACGTAATTTTACCCAATGTGACTCACTGTTAATGGGGAATAAATGTGGCGCTCATACTATTCCTTACATTAAAAACAAAAACCTAAAATCAAATATTGAACATGAGGCAACTACATCAAAAATAAGTGATGAACAGCTATATTATTGTAATCAAAGAGGATTAAACCAAGAAGAGGCGATTAGCTTGATTGTTAATGGGTTTTGCAAAGAAGTTTTACAACAACTTCCTATGGAATTTGCTGTTGAAGCACAAAAGTTAGTTGGAATTAGTTTAGAAGGGAGTGTTGGTTAAATGTTAACGATTGAAAATTTAAAAGCAAAGATTGAAGAAAAAGAAATATTAAAAGGATTAAATTTAAATATAAATCCTGGAGAAGTGCATGCAATTATGGGTCCGAATGGTTCTGGAAAAAGCACATTATCAAATATTTTGTCAGGAAAAAAAGGGTATGAAGTAAATGGAAATATTACTTTTGAGGGTGAAAACTTATTGGATTTAGAAACAGAGGAAAGAGCGCATAAAGGAATTTTTTTAGCATTTCAATATCCATTAGAAATTCCAGGAGTTAACACTAATACTTTTTTAAAAACCTCTATTAATACAATTAAAAAAGCTAGAGGTGAAAAAGAATTAGATGCTATTGAATTTTTAAAATTGATTAAACAAAAATCAGCAGAATTAAAATTTGATGAAAAAATATTAAGTAGACAATTAAATGTAGGCTTTTCAGGTGGAGAAAAAAAGAAAAATGAAATTTTACAGATGTCAATTTTAAATCCTAAACTTTCTATTTTAGATGAAACTGACTCAGGCTTAGATATTGATGCCCTTAGGATAGTTTCAGAAGGAGTAAATTCGCTAAGAAATAAAGAAAATTCTTTTTTAATTATCACTCACTACCAAAGGTTACTTGATTACATTAAACCAGATTTTGTACATGTGTTAAAAAATGGTCAAATAATAAAATCAGGTGACTATGAGTTAGCTAAAGAATTAGAAAAAGTGGGATATGAGGATTTTAATTAATGCAAAATGAAATCAAATTAAATTTTGAAAAATCTTTAAGTGAAGGAAATTATTCAATTTCACAAAAAGAAATTAAAGAAAAAAATTTTAATAAATTTTTAGAACAAGGCTTTCCAAACAAACGTATTGAAGACTGGAAATTTTCTGATTTAAATCAAATCATTTCATCTAATTTTGAAAAATTAAATTTTTATAAAGAAAACAATACATCAAGTATTGATGCTGATTTTATTAATGAATTTATGCATAATAAAATAGTTTTTGTTAACGGCAACGTGTCTAAAATTGATTTTGGTTACGAAAATAAGGAAAAAATTATTATAAACCAAAATTTGGAACTGGATAATGAATTGAATGAAAATGTATTACTAAACTTAAATACCGCCTTTCTTTCTACCTATATTAAAATCACAATTAATAAGGGTTATCAGCTACAAAAACCATTGGTTTTATACAATTATTTAACATCAGATTTAGACTGTCACGGTTTAAATATGAGACTAGACATTGATCTTGAGGATGACACTTCTATGGATGTAATTAACATTTCAAACGAGACTACAAAAAATAATTTTTTAAATTTCAGACAAAAAATTAATATTGGTAAAAATTCTACTCTTAAAAATTATAGTTTAGACATTAATCCAACCTCTAATATTAAGTATTCATTTAAAGATATTGATTTAGATAAAAATAGTCATTTAGAGTATTTTATTTTATCGAAAGGTTCAAAATTTGCAAAACATGATATTAATTGCTCTCTTAATAAAGATCATGGCTCAGTTGTACTTAATGGGGTTATTGATTTAGATAATAAAAAACATCATGAGATCAAAACTTCCATAAATCATAACGAAGAAAATTGTAAAAGTTATCAACTAATAAAAAGTGTATTAAATGAAAATTCTAAAGGAGTTTATCAAGGCAAGATTTATGTAAACTCTAAAGCTCAAAAAACTGATGGCTATCAACTAAGTAGAGCTCTATTACTTAATGATGATGTGGAGTTTAATGCAAAACCTGAATTAGAAATTTATGCTGATGATGTAAAATGCTCTCACGGATCAACTTCAGGCAATATAGATGAAAACTCTATTTTTTATTTAATGTCCAGAGGTCTAAGTCATGCTCAGTCAAAAAAACTATTAACAAATGGATTTTTAAATGAAGTTGTCGAAAAGATTACAAATGAAAGTGTTAAATCCTTAGTTAAAAAATTAACAGGCATTCAAGAATGATCATAAATAATATAAAAAAAGAATTCCCAATTTTTGATGAAAAAATTCAAAATAATGATCTAGTTTATTTAGATAGTGCAAACTCTTCACAAAAACCAAAAATTGTAATCGATAGAATTAATGAATTTTATACAAAACAATTTTCTAATGTGGGAAGAAGTGTTCATTATCTTGCTGTAGCAGCTACCAATTTATATGAAGGGACAAGAAGCTCTGTTCAAAAATATATAAATGCAAAAGATAAAAATGAAATTGTATTTACAAAAGGTGCCACAGAAGCACTTAATTTAGTTGCAAATACTTTGGGTCAAAATTTCCTTCAAGAAGGAGATGAAGTACTTATTACAGAACTAGAACATCATTCTAATTATGTTCCTTGGCATTTTTTAAGAAAATCAAAAAATATTAAAATTAATTTTGCAGAAATTAATAAAGAAGGTGAAATCACACTAGAAGAAATAGAAAAAAAATTGACACCTAAAACAAAAGTAATTTCAATCACACACTTATCAAATGTTACAGGTGCTATTTTGCCAATTAAAGAAATAACTGAGCTTGCTCGCCCCAAGAACATAGTAGTTGTAGTTGATGGTTGTCAGGGTGCACCTCATTTAAAACTAGATATGCAAGATCTTGATTGTGATTTCTACGCTATTTCATGTCACAAGATGTATGGTCCAACTGGTTTAGGAGTTTTATATGGTAAAAAAAAATTGTTAGAGGAGTTACCGCCATATCAAGGAGGTGGAGGTATGATCAAAGAAGTCAAAAAAGATATGATTTCTTACGGTGATTTACCTAATAAATACGAAGCTGGCACAATGGCTACAGCACAAGTTATAGCATTTGACCAATCAATTAAATTTTTAGAGAGTGTAGGAATAGACAATGTTATGAAGCATGAAGCAGAGTTAGTTGAATATGGCCAAGAACTTTTACAAAAAAATAATTCTGTAAAATTAATTGGAAGCCCTAAAGACAAAGGCGGTGTTTTATCTTTTACTATTGAAGGTATTCATCCCCATGATATTGCAACTATTTTAGATGAGGATGGTGTTGCTATAAGAGCAGGACATCATTGCTGCCAAATATTACATGATAAATTAAATATACCTGCTAGTGCAAGAGCATCAGTTGGAATATATAATACAAAAGATGACTTAGATAAGCTTAACGACTCAATTAATAACTGTAAAAAAATATTTAATTTAAAATGAATTTAAAAGAATTATATCAAGAAATAATATTGGAACATGGTAAAAATCCAAAAAATTTGAGGAAGACTGATGGATTCAATAAAGATGCTAAAGGTAACAATCCTTTATGTGGTGATAATGTTCATGTGTATTTAAAACTTAATGGACAAAAAATTGTTGAAGACATTTCTTTTGAAGGAAGTGGATGTGCTATTTCAATGGCATCAGCATCTATTATGACAGATTTAATTAAAGGTAAGAATGAAAATGAAGCCAAAGAAATTATTGAAGACTTTTTAGGAATGATTAAAGAAAATCCTGAACTTAAATCAGAAAATTTAGAAGAAGATGAAAAAACAAAACTAATGTGTCTATCAGGAGTTAAGCAATATCCAATGAGAGTAAAATGTGCAACTTTATCATGGCATACATTAGTTTCAGCTTTTGAAAATAAAAAAGATCAAGTGAATACGGAGAATTAAAATGACAAAAAAAGAAAAAATTATTGAAGAGATCAGAAAGATTTATGATCCAGAGCTTCCTGTAAATATTTATGAACTTGGTTTAATTTATGATGTTCAAGTCGAAAATGATAATTTTGCAAAAATAAAAATGACATTGACTACACCCAATTGTCCTGTAGCGGAAAGCTTACCTAAAGAAGTCAAAGACGGTGCTATGCAAGTTGAAGGTATAGATGATGTTGATCTTGAATTGGTTTGGGACCCACCATGGAATAAAGATATGATGTCAGAAGCAGCAAAATTGGAGTTAAATTTATAATGAACCCTATAATTAAACT
>Ga0233427_10001019_pt1 | contig 32097 bp, 26 predicted proteins | sample SI_118_April2016_5_FD_179885 | JGI IMG/M metagenome (GOLD analysis project Ga0233427, IMG submission 179885) | Seawater microbial communities from Saanich Inlet, British Columbia, Canada - SI_118_April2016_100_MG | ecosystem: Environmental > Aquatic > Marine > Inlet | place: Canada: British...
CTCCATTCTTAACCTGTAGAGACAAGCTGCTGACAAGAGCTGCACGACGCATCTTCTTAGGCATTTCTAGTGTGAAGTTTGCGTTGCTCTTTGGTCCGAAGGCTTTGTTACCTCCACGAACGACTGGGCTACGGACTTGTCCACGACGGGCGCGTCCTGTTCCCTTCTGTTGGTAGAGCTTACGAGTCGATCCGCTGATCTCTCCTCGTCCCTTTGTGTGTGCAACAGTGTTACGTACGTTACCCTGCTGGCGAATAACTGCCTGGTGCATAAGCCCCTCATTGATATTTGCTTCGAAGAGATCCTTCGGCAATGTAGCCGTTCCCTTCTTGGCGCCTGTGGAGGTGTATACATCAATAGTCATTATGCAACTGGAGTATCTGAACTAAGAGTAACGAAGATGCGGCATCCATTTGGTCCAGGGACTGGTCCCCTTACCGCGATAACGCCTTTTTCTTCATCGATTTCCATAATTGTTCGCTTTTTAAGTGTGATTGTGTCGTTTCCCATTCGTCCTGGCATTTTCTTTCCTTTCATTACACGTCCTGGGAATTCGCACATACCGATAGAACCTGGCTTCCTGTGGTGATGTGAACCATGAGTTTCAGGACCACGAGAGAAGTTGTAACGCTTGATAACCCCCTGGAACCCTTTACCCTTAGAAACACCTGTTAGGCGAACCTTAGCGTCCTTCTCGAAGCCAACGTGGTTGAGCTCTTTACCAGGCTCTAGTCCTTCTAGGCTGTCTACTTTCCACTCTTTGATCTGGCTGTATTTAGTGTGCTCGTTTCCTTTACGTGTCCTCCACATTTTTGGATTGATTCCAAGGACAACAGCGTCGTATCCGTCCTTATTCTTAGATTTTGTACGAATAACGTGGTTAGGCTCTACTTGTAAGTAGGTAACAGCAACTGCTTCACCATTTTCAGTGAAGACTCGTGACATGCCTAGTTTTGTACAGATTCGTCCGTTACACATAATATCTTGGAGGTTCCTCTGGTTCGCTTGGTCTTTTAGACGGCGGACTAGAACACAAGTACGTTATAAAGTGGGGGGAATATAAAGAGTAGAGGGGTATGGGTCAATAAAAAGAGTTGTTTCTTTTCTTACTATAAGTAGCTTCGCTTCTCTCTTGCCCCTTTTGCCTTGATGCAAAAGAGGCGAAAAAATCAATGCAGACTGAACGAGAGAGATTCGTCCTCAAACATGCAGTCTGCAAAAACGAGCGTCCGACACTGTAGTATGGACGAAGATCACACCGCCTTACTCGTGTTTAGCGACGAAGAGCTAAGTTGCCGCAGCAAGCTTAGTCGAGGAGCGCACGCTTAGTCCTCTCTTTATTTCTTCGTTCATATCAGTGGCGAAGATTTTTGGTTACTTTTGATCTTTCAAAAGTTACAAAGAGATAGCGAAGCCTATTGCTGCAATATCTTTTGTATGACAAATGCTATACAATGTCATACATTCCCCAAACTAACCATGCCAGAAACCGATGCAATACTATCAACAAGAATCTCCCCTCGTATAAAGCTAGCCGCAGAACGCCAAAGTAAACGCGACGAGCTGTCTCTAAGTGATGTCACTCGCATGCTCCTTAAAGCTTATGCCAAAGGAGACATCAAAATCAGCGTGTCGCAATAGTCTCTACGACTCCATCTTTATATGTCTTGGTCTTTGCGTTACTAAACTTTGGCAGCGGCATCGAAATCCCTGAACCAAGTGCTACTGGCATTTCAAATATCATATATGTATCAATAAGATCTGCCTTAACGCACTGCGCAACAACACCTGCACCACCAAGTAGCCAGACGTCTTTGATCCCATAGCTATGGAACCAATGGTTTTTACGAAGTCGTGATATCCGTAGTCCTCACCGTCTTTACCAAACTCTTCTAGCCACTCTACTCCCCCATCTGCCGTAGCAATAAAGCCATCTTTGCTGGTAGTGATATAGAGAACGAGTTTTGACATAGAAATAGCATACATAAAAACAGGACACCCCACCCAGAGTGCCCTCTTTATCAGTGACAGTAGTTTCTTAACTGCAACCACAACCATCTTGCTCTTCTGCGCTTTTCTCAGCACATTTCTCAGCGCCCATCTCTTTGCACTTTTCAGCACATTCCTTGCACTTGTCGCAAGTACAACCTTCTGGACACTTCTTGCTCTCATTAGAGCAGCTTTCGTCCTTATTTGAACAACATCCCATAAATATGTGGGGTAGGAAATAACATGACTAATTGTATCTAAGTCGGTTACTTTTGTAAAGTGACTTTACTATAGTAATTAAGTAGTCTTCTGCATCGAAATAGTGTATTATAGCTCATATGCCTAAGAAAAAGCCATCCTCGTGCGATTGCCCTATCTATGGGATTATCGATTTTTGTTCTAAAAAGTGGGCTATGCACATTTTGCGATGCGTTGCAGACGAAAAGAGCATGCGTTTTTGTGAGATCAAGGAAGCACTTCCAGAGATCAACTCTCGCATTCTCTCGGAGCGCCTTACAGAACTAGAGGAAGAAGGACTGATAAAGAGAAAAGTGACAGACGGGAAGCCTATTTGTATTGAATATAGTATTACTGAAAAGGGATCAGACCTTCAGAGTGTCTTTAAAGGGTTTTGTAAATGGGGGCAGAAATGGAAATAGAAAAGTATTAAGGGATGAGTATTAAGTATTATGGGAAATTCTTTGCGGATCACTTGTGCCCCTAATACTTACCCCTTAATACCTAATACTTATTTTATGCCCACAAATCCAACCAAACCCCAGCATAATGCACAACAACGTACAAAAAGAAGATGTAGCCAGCAACTGCGGCAAATAAACTGACAAGAACTGTATTGATAATCTCTTTCTGATGCCTCTTCGCTGCATCCAACGTACACACTCCTTTCTTACGAAAGTGCAGCACGAGTGCGATGACTAACAAAAGAAGACCAACACTGCGGAAGATCCATTTGTTCTCTCCATATAAAGTATCTGCCAGCGAGCTTGCGAACGTCACAGTACTCAGTCCCAGTAGCACAATCACAACAGAGCTAAGGCAACAAAGCGATGCTCCGACTACTGGTAGCCATGTGAGTTTTAAGATTTCTTTTAGTTTCATACGTGTAGTATAGCAGTGATATAGATTACGAGTCACACTCACCCCACAGTCCAACACCAACTCTCTGAGCTTTGAGCTCAACTCCTTTATACTCCTCTGCACGTGGATGCTCGAACCACGGATAATTTCTAGCATATCCATCATGAAGAAGTTGTAAGCCAATATCTACACCATCGATATGAACGTATCGAAGTAATCGATCATACTTATCACGGTCATCCCCTGGTTGTTCTTGTAAGACAATTTCTACATCAGAAATAAGCTTTCGCAGATACATTGTTGCTTCATCAAAATAACATTCTTCGTATTCTGGTGTATCAATCCCGATGATGCGAACTGTTTCCTCTGTTCCATCCTTTAAAAGCACTTCAATAGTATCGCCATCTATAATGCGGTAAACAGTAGATGATTCTGGGATAAACGGTGCATTAAAAACGTCTGACTGCGACGAACAACTTGTAAGAAGTATTGCCCACAGAGTAATGCATATAGATCGGTTCATACCGCAGAGTATAGCAGGAACTCTTATTGACCTTTCGATAGCTAAAGCAGAGGATACATATAGACGATCTTTTCATCTCTGTACAAGGAGGCAGTCATGCCACAGCTAAAAAGTACGGTCCCACTCGGGATCCTCAGCCTCTGCTTGATAGTCATTGGTTGCTTTGGCCTAATTTTCTTCCCGGAGCCGGGAGTCATTTGTCTTGTTGCTGGAATCTGCCTTGCCATCTGGACTGCAGGTAACGAGCAAGTACAACAAAGCCCTACTCCGCGGAAGGATCGGAAATGGTGAAGGGTCATCACTAAAAGCGCGTCTATCTTCGGATCGGCGTGCTTATTGTACTTTCATACCGCTCCTACACTTTTACTGCAGCACCAATTTTTTCGTTAAGGAACTGCGTAAATACCTCTCGGGCCTCTTCGATATTTAGCACGTCGTTATCAATGAGAAGTGACGGGTTTTCTGGTGCTTCGTACGGACGGTCAGAAGCGTCGAGCCCACTTCGTTTGATGTACACCCACGTTGGGTCGCACATAACTTGAAGCTCTTCACGGACAGACTGAAACGGTGCAATAACTGATACCAGTACAAGGTAACCACTATCCCGAAGTAGTGCTGCAAGGCGTGCAACACGCATGTTATGTTTTCGCCTATCCTCTGGGCTAAACCCTTCATCACGTGAAATAGATTCACGCATCTCGTCTCCGTCTAAAACAATCACTCTTCTTGCAAGAGGATGTGATGGGTCTAGTTGATCATTACAGTATTCGCGTAGTGCAAATGTCAGTGTTGTTTTTCCAGCACCGCTATTACCTGTTAACCACACTATAGGAAACCTGGCTGTAGTTTGAGATTGCATCGGAGAAGTATTAATGGATAATTATTATGTATTAAGGGATTATTTTACCTTTAGATGCGCTTCTTTGTCATATGTTTTTCCTGCGTCGTCGTAGAGTTTTTTTCGAATGTCTGTTGCAGAAATGTTTTCTGTCTTTTCATCTAACTGAATGAGCTCGTACCCAACATCGCGACCAATAAATACTGTAAGTTCTGCACCTGGGTCTGTAAATGCCTGTATCTCTACCTGGTCTGCATCTGGAAATGCTGCGCGGATCATTGCCTTACGTTTTTCAAAGTCGAAAGGGTTCTTTTCTGTCTTCTCTGTTTCACGCATCATGACAATGCACCTTTCGCATGTCTGCAGAATCTTTTCAATGCACTTTTTGTGACCATCATGAAATGGTTGGAACCGGCCGACGAAGAGTCCTGTTTTCATAGATTTTTACTTTATTACCGCTTTAGGAAAAAAGCAATTGATACTTTCAGATAACCAATCTCCTGCTATGATTAAAGCCATGTTCTGGACAGAAGAATTCACTGAGCAAATAAAAGAGCGCTTCCATAAAAAAATTGCGGAAGGGTCCCCTCTTATTATCCGTGATGAAAAAACATTATCTGGTCGCGTTCATGTTGGATCCCTTCGTGGGATTGTATTGCATGGGCTTATTTCTCAGGTGCTTACAGAGAATAAGGTCGCCAATCAGTTCCTATTTGAACTAAACGACAACGACCCAATGGACGGACTCCCTATTAATATTGATCAGGAGAAATTCGCTCCGCATATGGGAAAACCACTCTTTGCTGTTCCTCCGGTTAACGAAGGAGATGAAAACTTTACAACAGGCTTTGGAGAAGAGTTAAAAGTAGCTGTTGCTCCTATGGGCCTTCCTATCGAGTGGTATCACTTACGTCCGTTATATGTTGCTGGAAAGTTTAACGAAGTCATTCGTGAGGCACTGGACGGTGCTGCTCGTATTAGAGAGATCTATCAAGAAGTAAGCGGAGGTGGAAAGCCAGACGACTGGTTTCCTCTCAATGTTATTTGCCCAATATGTGGAAAGATTGGGACAACGAAGGTGACAGCATGGGACCCTTCGCAAGGCTCAGGGCAAGTCACCTATGAGTGCAAGAAGAACTACGTGAAATGGGCAGAGGGATGCGGACACCAAGGAACAATGAGTCCTTTTGATGGCAACGCAACACTACCATGGAAGCCAGAGTGGGCTGCAAAATGGAAAGTAATGGGAGTCGATATTGAAGGAGGGGGTAAAGACCACTATGCAGCTGGAGGATCACGTGAAGTCGCTGCAAAAATCTCTACAGAAGTATTCAATTACCCCACGCCATTCGACATTTCATACGAATTCTTCAACTTCCAAGGAAAGAAAATGAGTGCAAGTAAAGGACTAGGAGCTTCTGCAAAGGAAGTGTCCGATTTACTACCACCGAAAATCCTTAAGTTCTTGATGATCCGTAAGGAGCCACGTCAGCCAATCGATTTTGACCCAGAAGGAAAGACCTTTCCAAATCTATTTGATGAATATGACCGTTGTGCAGAACATTTTTTCAATAGACATGCAGAGCCATTTGAAGGATATGCACGACCATTTGCCCTTGCACAAACAGATCTCTCTAAAGAACCTGAAGACCTGTGGGAAATGCGCTTCCAAGCACTAAGCTTCGTCGTACAAATGCCACACCTAGATGTTGAAGTAGAAGCAGCAAAGCTTAAAGGATCAGCGCTAACAGATGCCGAAAAATCTGCTCTTCATGAGAGAGCTTCGTATGTAAAGAAATGGATAGATGCCTTGGCACCTGCTGAATACAAGTTTGTCATTCAGGACAGTGTTCCAGCAGACTTGGAACTAAGTGATAACCAGAAAGAGGCGCTGCATGCACTTGGAAAAAGACTTGGTGACCTCAAGGAATGGAGTGGTGAGACAGTGCATGACAAGATTCACCGTACAAAAGAAGAGTTTGAACTTACTCCTAAAGAAATATTTCAACCGCTCTATCGCATCTTTATGAATAGAAAGAGTGGACCACAGGTTGGCTGGTTCTTGAGCACGCTCGCCCAAGAGAAGGTTTCTTCTATGCTCATAAATGCTTCCTCTTTATAATATGACTCTCCTTCTAGAACACGCAGACTACGGACATTTACTCCCAGCAGCCCACGGCCTTCTTGAGCAACATGCAGATGCAACAAAGGCGCACCTCGTTGCAACTGGTGCCGCGATGGAAGCGCTCGCAAAGAAATTTGGAGGCGATACACAAACATGGAAAGTAGCTGGCATGCTGCACGACCTAGACTGGGACCAACTTGATAAAGACTACGAAGCACACTGCGGCGATACACTCGACAACTTACTAAAAACTATCGACGCGCCTGCAGAACTTCTCGGAGACATTCGAGCCCACTACCAAGCCAAATACGGAGAAGACTATCCTTTGGATACGCAACTTCGAAAGTGCTTGTACTGTGTCGATGAGCTAACGGGGTTTATTATTGCTGTCACACTGGTACGTCCAAGCAAAGCAATTGCTGATGTCGAAGTGAAGAGTGTGAAAAAGAAACTGAAAGACAAAGGGTTTGCCGCCCAGGTAGATCGTGCACAGATTGGTGCATGTACAGAACTTCTGGACATGGAGCTCGATGAATTTATCCAAATAACACTTGATGCAATGAAAGGAGTGGCAGATGATTTGGGCCTTTGATGCATATCTCCACCAAAACACAGTCTTCTACGATTGATTTTCGTACTGTGCAGCAGCTTTCATTACTCAATGATCTCTCGAATATTGATGTTAATGACCTTATTCTCGCAATGAAAAACAAAGAAACGCGATATGAACTTAATACTAGACGGTACAATCTCTGCGATGCGATGGTGCTACACTGCATGATTCGCAATATTCAACCAAAACGCATTGTGGAAGTTGGTTGTGGTATGAGTAGCTGCATGATGCTAGACACCAATGAGAGATACTTCGATGACAACATCGAATGTACGTTTATTGATAGATGTATGAAGATTGTGCATGAAAAATTTCGTACAAAAGACATAGCGCAAAACACCGTATTGGAACGCAATGTACAGGAAGTGGATCTATCTGTTTTTACATCACTACAAGATGGAGACATTCTGTTTATCGACTCTTCACACTATTACGCTCCAGGTAGTGATGTCTATGACATAGTGCACCACATACTTCCTGTAATACACAATGGTGTGCACATTCATTTTCATGATATATTCTGGAATTTTGCATATCCAAATTTCTTCAAAAAACATAACTTTAATGAAGTTGATGCTATACATGAGCTACTGAAGAAAGATACAAATTACTCCATACAATTCTTTACGTCGCATCTTGCACATATTCACACGCAACCTTTTAAAAGAGCATTTCCTTTTCTTAAACATTTTGCAGGTGGTAGTTTGTGGCTTCACAAAAGTATCCTTTAAGCTGGTACAGAATAATTAAACTTGCGTAGAGTGTCTCCGAGCTCTTCATTGAGCTTTTCTATGGTTTCCGGTTTTAATTTTCTCAAATGGTCACCTGGAGTCACTTGCCTCTTGTGCGAATGTACACTTTCTTCCAGTACAGAAAAATCTGTGTCTTCTAGAATAGCATCAGCATCACTATCAAGTATAGGTAACTGCAGATAAGACACAATATGTTGGAGCCATGCTCTTTTATCTGTAACGAGCTGTTCATACTTCACAAAACACACATTTGGTTTTCCGAGTACGTGTGTTGCGTACTTTTCATACGTTCTCTTGTATCGGGGTATCAGTTGTAGTACATATTCATCTATGGTGAGCTTATTTGCTCTTTTGCGTGCATTAAGAATCATTTGCCGAGAGAAATCATTGTGTTTAGAAAGAGGATGGCTGTACTTCATTGAATAATAATGTGATGTCATTGCATCTCGAATATCACGAAGATGTAATATGATCTTCGAATCCTGTAATGATGCTCCATCATGATAATTTCTATGTGGTCCAAAAAAATATCCACGACTAGTCCACGGATATTGCAATACACGCTGCTTATTATCACAATCTTTTATCTGCTGATACTCCGGTAATACGTAGGAGTATTCGCAATCAATACTAATGACATTCACAAGTGCTGATATCTGGATAGTGGTTAGCCCCATGGATTTTGCCAAGGGCAACATGATATTTGTGTTCACATATGATGAAGCGCATTTTGGTGCCGTAAAAAAATGTAAACTCGGCAATGTGCTTACTGCTACATCTTCTCCATTAAGCACGGCAATTTCATTGCTGAATTTTCGTGAATAATTACGCACAATTTCCGGAACAACTACTACTGGTGATGATGGGATATCCATATGGGGGAGTAATTTGTACCATAAGAACTGCACTTGCGCTATACTTGTCTCCTTTTTATTATGCACGTATTTTGGAATATCATTATTCGGCCACTTCTGGAAATACTCTCTCCTAAAGCAATTGTGGAAATAGGAACATTTGAGGGAGATAACACAAAAAATATTCTCCAGTACTGTGAAGAGTACAACTGTGTACTGCATGGCATTGACCCAATACAAACGGATGAAATCTCTACACTTACAATGCTATATCCAAAGCATTTTGTTTTTCATAAGGAACTCAGCCTAAATATGCTCCACTGTATACCGCAGTACGAAGCCATCTTAATAGATGGAGACCATAATTGGTACACGGTGTATCACGAACTGCTACTCATAGAAAAGCGAGCGAAAGAAACCGGCACATTCCCACTGGTATTTGTACATGACATTGGATGGCCATACGGCAAGCGCGATATGTATCAGGATCCTGATCTTATTCCGAACCAATATCTACAGCCATACCGTACGGGTGGATTAATACCTGGAGAAGGCTTTCCTGTACTCAATAAGGGTTTAAACTCTGACTATTTGCATGGGATATATGAGCATGGCATTCGCAGTGGTATCCAATCAGCTGTAACTGATTTCTTAAAAGCTACAGATCTACAACTGCAATACACAGCAATACCAGGATTTCACGGCCTTGGAATTCTTGCGTCACAAAACATGTTGGATGAACATGCTCAACTGAAATGTCACTTAAATGAGTGGCAAAGTACTGCTGCACTTGCTGAATATATAAACACACTGGAAAAAGATCGCATTCAAAGTACTGCTGCACTTGCTGAATATATAAACACACTGGAAAAAGATCGCATTCAAAATTCATCTACCATTCAGCAATATGTAGCACAAACTCATCGACATCGAACACAAACTGAAATGCTGGAAAATCAACTTGCAGATGTTCGCGAAAGAACAATGCATTCAGAAATATTACTTCGCAAAGAACGCCAAGTGTTCGAGAAAGCCATTCAGGAAAATCGTAATACCTTAACTTCACAGAAGCAAATATTCGATAAGGCCATTCAGGAAAATCGTAATACCTTAGAAGGGCAACTATCGAATGTAAACCAAGTGCTCAGCAGAGTGCTGAAGACAAAGAGTTGGCGCTGGACAAAGGGTTTGCGGTGGATCGTGAGCACAATGCGCTCATTGCGTTCTGGGAAGTGCATGTACACCATATTTGGATGCCTACGGGACCTATGGACAGATTTTGGCGAACCCCTCCCAAAACTAACGCGTTTCATACGTCATAATATTCTTGGAAAAACTTGGCCTGTGCAGATGCCTACTGAAACACCAATTGCACACAGTGCCAGAATACTTACCCCTTCTACTTTTCTTGCGAAGAACGAGACATCTTTGAGTAAACGTGCAGTATCAAACATGCAATTTCATCCATATATACGGATAGTAATACATCTACAGAACTTTGATGAAATTCTTATGCGACGCTGCTTAAATTCTATCACCGAACAAACGTACCCCGAATGGCACGTTACTGTTGCCGACTCTTCCGGAATTAGTAACGTTCCTGAGCAAATTACCAAAGAATACAATCAGCATTTTCCAGAGAAATTTCAATACATAGCACAAAAATCTGTCAGTGGCGACGTGCGCAACTTTGCCGTGCATGATGCAACCGAAATGTACATATCCTTCCTGCAAACAGAAGATATGCTGCAACCGGATGCACTGGAAAAGATAATAATAACTGCTCAGGAGGAAGCAGAACTCCCCGATATGATCTACAGCGATCACTGTGAAATTGCTGTTGCCGGAGCGAAAGTATATACACCAGCATACAAACCGAAGTGGAGCCCGGAGCTTCTACTTTCCTACGACTACATCCGTACATTTTTTCTCATAAAGCGAGAGATAGTACTGCCCCTCCTGCAAAAAAGCGCTGCTCAAGGAGCAGCCTATACATATGATATTCTTCTTCGATTAATAGAGACAAAACCACATGTCACTCATGTTCCAATAGTGCTCTATCACCGATATAACAATTTTCAGATAAACAGCACTGCCGTCGCTGGATTTAAATATGTACTACAAGAAGCTCTAAAGCGCCGTAATCTAGAACACTCTGTTTCGCAGCCTCAATCATCTATAGAGAGTAACCAGCTCTTCTTTCAGATTAATCACCATATATCCGAAAAGCACTGTCCGAGTGTTACAATTATTATCCCTACGAAAGACAGGATAGATCTTCTAAAACTCTGTCTGGAATCTATTCGTGCAACAACAAATTACCCTAATTATGAAGTTGTTGTAGTGGACAACAACAGCGAGGAAGCCACAACCGCAGAGTATTTGAAGACAATACCAGAAACTGTTATTAGGATCGATACACCCACATTTAATTTTGCACACATAAATAACGAAGCAGTAAAACGTACATCGGGAGAGCTGATACTGTTGCTCAATAACGACACAGAACCAATACGCCCCTCGTGGCTCAGTACAATGGTCGGGACTATGTTACTCGATGACAACATCGGTGTTGTGGGATCTCGTCTTCTGTATCCAAAGGGGCAGAGCGATTATCGTGTTCAGAGTGTTGGAATGATAGTAGGAAGGCACTGGGCCAGCCTTGTACGTTTTCACACCGAACAAGAGCTTGGCTACGGATTTTATAATCAGGTAATGCGTAACTGCAGTGCCATAGGTGGTGCGTGTTTACTGACAAAGCGAGATCTTTTTATTCATATTGGAGGCTTGGACGAAAAGAAATTCTGTATCGATTTCGGTGATGTGGACTATTGTCTCAAGGTCCAGCAAGAAGGTTATCGTGTCGTCTGCAATCCCCAGGCAACACTCGTTCATCACGAGTCTGCAACGCGTGGTAATAACGACGGTTTGGGTTCCAGTGTAGACCGCCATGAAATCAACGATTTTGAGAAAAAATGGGGACACATATTTGGCAATGATCCGTATTACAATTCTCATTTTTCACTCAGTATTGATGACGACGCATTTACACCGAAGCCAGAGATGGGGTAAGACTGTGTAACACTGATGTTACTTCTTCTTTCATCATATCGGCAGTTTTCAGAATATTGTATTGCTTCGGAATAATATCTGCACCCTGTTTCGTAAGCTGAAAACATTTCTCCGGATTTTGCATAAGACGTATGACTGCATGAGCCAATTCCACTGGATCGGATTTTGTGATGAGATGGGTAAATCCATGTGATCCAAACTCTCGGGGTCCACCTGCTGTTGCCACTGCCACAGTAGGAACTCCAAGTACTGTATTTTCTAAGCACACTAAACTGAGTGACTCCATACGGGAAGATAATGTGAATACGTCGAACATTTCGTAGTAGGGCCTTGGATCCTCATGCTCACCTACAAAATGTACACAATTTTCTAATCCCAAATTTTTTACTTCTTCCATCATGAGCTGCTCATACACAAAACCTCCAGGAGGTGCGCTACCCACCCATACGAAATGCCAATCTTTCTCCGGATGCTCAGCACAAAGCCTGTGTGCCATCTGTAGCCAAATATCTACACCTTTAAGCGGAATAACCTGGCCAGACATTCCTACTACCGTTGCATCCTCAGGAATACACAACTCTTCTCGTATCGAATTGCCATTCGTTTTCCTTTGCCAGTACTGCGCATCAATTCCAGAAGGGATATGACGTATGCGATCTTCAGGAATACCCATATCAGATACGAGCATATCGCGCACATACTCAGAGACTACTATGTATCTGGTTGGGTACGTTCGAAATAACTCGAGTGTTGGTTCTGGTACTTGTGCAAACGAAAGTGGAATTTCATGCACATGACAAATTACTGGAACACCTTCGTGTGCAGCACGGTGCAAATAAGAATATGAATGTGAATTTAGGTAATACAGATCTGGTATCTGCCGATTGTCTTTCTGGAAAAATTTCAAAGGAATTTTAGCAATAACTTTCGGCTGTACCACTGTTGGATATAGATCGGAAAATCTGTTTCTTAGGGGGCCATCTTGAAGCAGAAGTACTCTACTGTCCCACTGCACATCATGCATATTCTGCAATGCATTGAGAAGCAGAAGTGGTGCACCTGTACGTGATGCAACATGACTAACGAATATGACAGTTTTTTGCTCCATCTGCATAGAACAATACACGAAAAACCAGTATAATCAGCAGCCTTTCAGATTTCTTTATGCATATTGCTCTCTGTAGCCACAACGCCGAACTAGAGGGTGCCCCTCTGCACATATTGCGTCTTGCAACACTTTTGAGCGCACAAGGGCATCAAACAGAAATTTATAGCCCAGAATCTGGCCCTATGCTGGAGCTTGCAACAACGCAAAATGTACAGAATACTGTCTCACCAGAGCTCTTTTTGGAATCTGTCGATAGTCAGTATTGCACAGAGCAGATTACTCAAAATAACCCTGATATCGTCATAATCAATACTGTACTTGGGGCACATATTGTAAAGCATCTCAAATCACTACAACCCCACCTACCAGTACTTTGGATGATTCACGAATCGGAATGTGATCAATTTATGGCTACACGCAGTAGTATTACACTGGAGGTTTTTACTATGGCAGATGCGGTCGTATTTGTTTCTCAGAGAACAAAAGAAGTATATAGCCGATTTGACAGAGGAAACATGCATGTTATTCATAACAGCATTGATATTGATCGTATCGATACATACCTGTCTGAATGTGATACAAGCGCACTACGCAAAAAATACACCATACCCAATGATGCTACGGTTGTAACACTTATTGGCTCCATCTGCCCACGAAAAGGCCAGCGTGAATTTATTGAATCTGGCATACGTGCATTGGAACAACTACAGGAGGAAAGAAATTTGCATTTTCTCATAGCCGGGAAACTAAAAAATGAGCACAAGCAATATCTAAAAGAAGCACTGAGTCCTGCTTTAAAGCAAGGCGTTCAAAGCTGCTTTCATGTGCTTCCCGAACAGAAAAATCCTTTGGGGTATTTTGCCTGCACAGATATATATGTTTGTAATTCGTTTATTGAATCTTTTCCCTTAGTGGTATTAGAAGCTATGGCTTGTGGTCTTCCAATCGCTGCTAGTAATACCTATGGAGTTGCAGAACAACTTGATGATAAAGAGAGTGGACTTCTCCACCTACCAGGAAACATCTCTCAACTTACTGAAAACCTCTGTACTCTTATACAGGATCAGCCCTTATGTATGCGACTAGGTAGAAATGCTCAAAGAAATGTACGAGAGAAGTTTTCCCAAGAGAAGATGATGAATGCATACAATGATCTGCTTAAGTCGTTGATTTAAAATGATGCAAAGATTCATCCCATGTTTTCTGCACGACCTCCCATGGATTTTCCATGTACGCACTTAGTATGCGTTCTGTATATACACGATCTTTTGCCAATCGTGGATAATGAACAAGTGTATAAGAAATATCATTCTCCAGAAGATAGGTAAGGCATCCAAACATTTTTTGATACAAAAGATAGGGATTTTGCATATTCCAATCTGTCGTTTCTTTGATAGATTTATCAATGGCTTCTGGGTTACGCATACAGAGAAAGACATGCATTGGGCGCATTTTTTTTTGCTCCCATACAGGCCACGTTAAAATGTAACGAGGATCTTTGAGATACATTGGCCAAGGAGTCTGCATATCTTTGTAATTCCTCTGAGCAACTTCCTCCAAAGAGTATGTATTTATGTCTGCCATTATCTGTGTATTGATTTTCGAGAATGAGCGAAGTTCCATACCTCCTCCAATAGGATTGTTTTTAGCACTTATATATTTGGGTGAAACATTCCCAATATCTAAACCAGCATTGTAAAATACATGCATTAGAAATGTCGTTCCCGATCGACCTGTACCTGTAATAAGATGCTTTATGCGGTAGGAATCATTCATAGGATATATAAATACTCTTGAAACGAATATAGCGCAATCATCTACCCCTTCTTATCGAATAGAGCCTACTGGTCTCTCTTGCATATAAGACATATATGCATTCACAACGTCATCTGTTTTACCAAACATTCTTACAGACCCCGCATCTAGCCATAATACAGAATCGCTAAGAGTACGTATGCGTTCTATGCTATGACTTACCATTACTACAGTCGTATCGCCTTTGATAAGCTTCTCCATGCGTTCTAGAGCTTTTGCCTGAAAACCAATATCCCCTGCCGAAAAAACCTCATCTAAGAGTAAAATTTCTGGTGTTGTATGCACAGCAATAGAAAATGAAAGACGCTGATTCATTCCTGTTGATAGCTGATATGGGTACATAGTTGCATCGGTAATACCTGCAAAATCTAATATTTCCGAATAGACACTCTTTATTTGAGACCTTGGCATTCCAAAAAGTGAACATGCAAGGTAGATATTGTCACAAATACTAAGTGTAGGCCGGAGTCCAACACTTAAACTGATAAGAGAAACGATTTTTCCATCTACAGAAACTTCACCTTCATCTGGAATAAGTATTCCTGCAATTAAGCGCAAGAGAGTACTTTTCCCTGCAGCATTCTTACCAATAACGCCAAGAACTTTCCCCTTCTCTACTGTCAGACTAACGTCATGTACTGCTTCTATTTTTCGTGAATGTAAACGCTTTGCGCCTGACGGAAAAAAATCTGCCATACGTGACAATAGCGTTGCATCTGTCCGAGCATGAACCCAGAAAGCTTTACTAATATTGGCAACAGTGATGACAGGTGGATTACTCATATAAGTGCAACAAAACTTGGTCGTATTTTACGAAAGATATAATAACCTACAAACAATGTTCCAAGTGCCATTCCTATATAATTTAGAAAGAGGGATAGTGGTGGTACACGATTATATATCAAAATTTCTCGTGACAAGTGAATACTGTAATACATTGGGTTAAACAAGCTGAGTGTTTTACCTAAGCCCGTCGTTGTTGGTATATAGAAAATAGGGGTAGCGAACCACCATGCGCGCGTTACAACAGACCATATCTGCTGTACGTCACGAAAAATAACATATATTCCTGCAAGGGCAAAGCCAACGCCTAAGGTAAAGACAAAGCTAATACATAACACCAAGAAATATAATGGAATGAGAATCGGCAGTATGCCTGCCCACAATAGTAGGGCAAGTACAATAACGATCTCTATGCTATGAGTAATAAGAGCGTGAATAACTGCCGCAATAACCAGAATTTCTATGCGTATAGGAATCGACTTAATAATTCCTGCATTCCCCGTTACTGTAGTCATGCATCTGCCAGCTCCTGTTGAGAAGAAATTCCATGTCACAATTCCAATCAGGAGGTACAAAGGGTAATTCTCTACTCCAGCTCCAAGTCTGTGAGAAAACACAAATAGCATGATGCCAAATAACAACAATGGTCCTAATAAGTACCATACTATGCCAAGTGCACTACTTTCATTTTGTAATTTAAAGTTCGACTTCGTGATCTCCCAAAGAAGTGCTGTATCTGCATGCAATTGCGTATTCTGAAAGATATTCATTGTGTTTTGATCTTACAGACTAACGAGTTCTGGGGCTACTTTCTTTTTTTCTCCTCATCCAACCAATTCCTGCTGCCATTCCAGATGCCGCTACAGCAACTGCTGCAGGCCCTGTGTCACCGACTGGACCTTTACCCTGTATAAGCGGTTGCAATTGCGCTAGTGGTAACTGATACGGTAACTGTTGGTAGTTTGGATACTGTGGGAAACCGAACTGTTGTTGCTGCCACTGTTGCTGGTTCTGGAATTGTTGCTGCTGACTAAACTGTGCAGCTACTTGTGTTCCTGTCTGCTGGTTTTGCTCTGCTGCAATAACCGTGACACCAGTCTCGCCATCTTCGACAAGGCAGAACCTGTCGCAGTTGTCTCCATTTACCCTGTTACCATCATCACACATTTCTGTGGAGTCGAGAATGCCATCACCACATTGTGGGAAGTAACAATCTGGCCTGCATCCTGCATCTGGTGATGTTGAATTCAGTGGTCCATTATCACACTCTTCGTATGCCTCTAGTGTGCCATTTCCACAAGAACGAGAGAGGATACGGCAATCATTACAATCGAATCCTATCGAGGCATCATGTGTACTTTGTTCACAATGTTCTCCCAGTAGTTTTTGGACAAGACCATCTCCACAAATACCAATCTCCAATAGGCACTCACTATTACAACCGTCATTTAGACGTTTGTTATTATCGTCACATTCTTCAGGTGCTTCTAGTACCCCATTTCCACAGAGTGATGCAGCGGCAACGTATTGATTATTATTATTGTTTCCATCAATACCATCGTCGTTGTCACCATCTCCATCATCATCGTTGTCACCACCGGTGTCGCCACCAGAGTTTCCACCGTTTGTACCACCATTCGTACCAGAGGTATTACCATCATCGTCGTCATTTCCTCCAGGAGTACTCGTTCTTGATCGTCCGTCAGAAGACTGAATAGAAACAAGGAAACTATGACTTGAACTCCATGCCGCAGAGCTAATACTCGGTCCAGGTCCAGGTCCAGGTCCAACGGATATTGTACTACTGCGCGTATAAGAGGACGTACCTCCACCTGGGTAAGAACTACTAAATCCTCCAGGTCCTCCATCGTCATCCTGGTCTGGATTGCAACACTCTGTCCATCCTGGGAATGCGAAATCTGCACCACTACAGAATGTATCATCTGGAGTTTCGTTATTTACAAAACACGTATTAGATATTGCATTACATTCTGCACAGATCTGCTCGGTACAAGCATCGCACGTTACTGGAGCGTCATCGTCATCGTCACTAGAGCCGTCGTCGTCAACAGAGCCATCATCGTCATTAGAACTGTCGTCGTCATCCTCTTCATCATCGTCGCCCTGGTCTGCACAGCACTCGGACCAGTCTTCTGGGATATCGAGGTTCGTTGTACAAGAGAGAGGTGCGGCTGCAGTGTTTGGCGTATTTAAACGATCATAACAGCATCGATCCCATCCTTTTGGAGCAGAGATACTTTCCAAGCACTCATAGATAGGTGCAGTTGTTCCTTGATATTTGTGACAAGAGAAATCCTCTCCCCCTGCCCTACAGTTTTGACAAGAAGCTGTATCACACACACCACCACATACATCGATCAAGTTCGAGAAGCTATACGCTGTATCGTGTGGAGCATCAGCAATCAATGGCAAAGTGATAGGGTTTACATCTGGTGTTCCTGTACAACATTCCTGCCAATTATCAGGAGCAGTTCCAGACCTAAAGCATTCTTTAGACCCGAAGTCGCCAGAATCAAAGGCGTGACATGTCTTGCCTCCGTCTGCAGCACATCCATTACAATCGTTTGGCCTACAAATGCCATCACAAATGTTTGTAGGAAGCTCGGTAAGTGAAGAAGGTTCCGGCAAACGTACGATGCAGAGCTCCTCATTTTCTGTGCAGAAATCACAACCAGGTTGCTGACACCACTGCGTTACGACACATTCTGCGGAGGAAGAGGAAGACTCTGAACTCGATTCCGAAGATGACTCAGACGAACTTTCTGAAGAAGAGGATGAAGACCCCTGGCAACATTCTGCCCAGTTCTTCGGTGCTTCTTCGTCAACAAAGCAGCTCGCAATATTCGTTGCTGTTTGATTCGCAAAGCATATCTGCTCTGTCGCTTCACAGAAATTACAAAGATCTGCATTGCACGCAGTACAATCGACCGCCCCTTCAGAGCTACTAGTAGACGAAATAGACTCCGAACTAAAGGCAGAAGAAGACGCTACAGATATTGCAATAGAGCTATGTATGCTGAACGCTTTGCTGGAAGAGCTCGAAGAGTTTGATTCAGGCAAACAGCACTCCACGAAATTCCTGCTAACCTCATCTGGGTTCTCACAACTCAAAATTTCTGGGTTCGTAATATCTGCATAACATCCTTCGCCCATGCTTCCACATAGCCGGCATGCAGCTAGTGAACAGACATCACAGACGTCTCCTTGTCCATCGTCATCTTCTACAGGTGGACCATCATCATCTTCAGGTGGATTATCATCATCGTCTACAGGAGGATTATCGTCGTCGTCAGGTGGATCTACAGCACAATCACATGGATGGTAACCAGGGGTGCAGCATCCATCTATCATCTTGTCCCCTTTCTGGATACACACTCCAATATCGAAACAAGCCCCATCTCCACTATCACCAAGGCATGTTTTTTCTGTTAACGGTGTACTACAAACTGTGAGATGATCACATGCTGAAGATTCGCGACATCCGTCATCGTCATCGTCATTACCTGGTCCTGGTCCTGGACCTGGTCCCGGAGATGGTCCTGGCGTTGGGCCTGGTCCTGGTCCTGGCGTTGGTGTTGGACCTGGAGTTGGACCCGGTCCTGGTCCTGGATTTCCGGATGTATCACCATTTGTATCTCCTGCCGTACTTCCATCTGTGTCTCCCTCATCAGGGCATTCCGGATTTACAATAATAGTCTGCTCTTCACACTGACAAAGAGGTGAAATACTAAATGTTGTGATCGACATAATAGTCTCTCCGTCATCACAAAGCTCGGATGAACCCACTCCACACAAAGGTGCAGGGAAACATTCTGGTGGCTCTGGTTCATTCCCAGCGTCATCACCCCCATCCTCGTCATCGTCTTCTGGAAGAGGACAGTGCTGGTTAATACACCGCGAACGGCAACAGTTAGGTTCATCCACTCGGCCTCCGCAGGTATCTTCACTAAGGCATTCCTTGAAACATGATGAAGTAGCATCTCCTTCTGCATTTATGACAGCATCATCACTACCCCCACCCTGACACCCGCAAATACACTGCGCTACACAGTGTTCGATATATCGCTCCTGAGTAACTACACCATCTAGATCCAGCTCTCTATCGACCTGATCCCAGTTTTCATACAAGACGCCATTAAACCTTGGAGGTGGTCCCCCGTATGTATCACCACAACTACCTCTACACGCTTGAACAACATCAGTGTATTCACTGTCTTCGTCTAGTGCCTGAGGACAAGCAAAGATACACAGTTTATTATTTTGGCCACCAGCTACAAACAACGGGTGGTCTGCAGGCATGTTTACTTCACGTTTTCCTGCAGGACAGGAACAGATTTTGCATACCCACACTCCACCCTCCATCCTACCCTTTGCTTTGTAACCACGATCTGTACAAACTGATGGGTCAGCTCCAGGGTTTACCTGGGCAAGCAATTGGGCAATAGGATTGATCGACGCTGGGGCTGGGGTAAAGGCAAGGATGTCTTCATAGTCATCACCTTCTTCATATAGAGGACCAACATTCGGGTCACTGCATCTGTCGTACTCATCATCAATACTTAAGTCGCATGGAGTTTCATATCCTGCCGTTGCACAATCTGCGCAGTCTGCACATCCAAGATCAGCATCAATACAGCTGAGTCCCAATGTCCAGGGGTTACCATCTCCATCATCATCACGATTATTACTACATTCAGTCAACGTACAGTCATTCTTACAACAAGGAACAAGTGACCCATCGGGCTGAGCTCCACACTCATTAAGGTTTGGTGCATCACACTCTTCTCCTGCATTTGCATCAATGATGTCATCGCCACATCTTTGATACGTACAGTCTGTCCTACATGATGCATCTGGGTCATCTGAATTGTTTGGTCCGTTGTCACATGACTCCCCTGTATTTACTATGCCATTTCCACAGAGAGTTACACTACAAATGCCCGACTGACCTGGTGAAGATTCAAATGCACTACTATACGGCAGGTTAGTTGGTGAACGACTTGTGTCACACTGCAAGCTTTGCTGGCATCGAACAGTCTGGAACTGCAAAGGGCCATTTGCCCCTGCGCAACAAGGGAACATAAAATTACATGCTTGGTTTTCAGAGGCTGTAGGCGCTGTGCCACAAAGACTATAATAAAACCCATTCATTCCTGCAGAACTTGAAATATTTGCATAACTAGAATTATAGGAAGAAAAGCCACCGCCGAAATCTTTGAAAATGCTGCTAGAAGAACCTCCTCCCGTTCCACAAAAACAATTGTTGTTCTGCTCACACTGTTCTAAAGCAGCCGTAGGAGGGAATCCTATAGATGCTGTGAGTGATCTATGTTGCGTAAAATACATCCCACCAATTAGCAGAACAAAGGCGCTCAATACAATGAGCCGGTCAAGGGATATGTAGTTCCTCAAATTACCATAGATATTAGCAGATAAGCAGACATCAGCTGTAATTTGTCATCTTGCATTTTTGGTCAGCTGTTAGCTGGTACTCTTTTACCTTGTGATACAGCAAAAGTGCGCTCTCCCTATGTTTATACCTCTATCTCTTGATCTCGTTCTGGCATGATGACTTCGATATCTTTACACACATTTTTGATACGTTCAGCAAATGGCTTCATCTGTGCTTCTTCACCATGAACAAGAATGACTTTCTTCACACCCTTAGTGCTACAGACAAGGTTATCGAGGTCGGACATATCTGCATGTCCAGAATATGCGTTGATGTAGACAGTCTCTGCTTTCTTTTGGTAGATCTTGTCAAATATCTTCACCTCAGTGACTTCTGAGTCGAAAATTCGACGGCCGAGAGTATTTTCTGCCATGAACCCCACTGCAAGAATGGTATTTCTATCGTCTTCGATTTCATTTTTTAGGTGATGACGAATACGTCCTGCTTCACACATTCCGCTTCCAGCCATGATGATCATAGGTCCTGGCGTGCCATTTAGCTCTTTACTCTCTTCTGTACTCTGCGTGTACCGAACAAGAGAGAACTGGAACGGGTTATGGGACTTTGCAAGGAAGTTATCGTACATCTCTTTGTCGTAACATTCTGGATGTTTCATGAATACTTCTGTTACCTTTGTTGCGAGTGGAGAATCGATAACAATCGGGATTGCTGGAATATCTTTTGCATCCCACAGTACATGTAGTTCGTAGACAATTTCTTGTGTACGCTCTAGCGAAAATGCTGGGATCAATACCTTACCTCCTCGCTTCGCAGTGCGGATGATAACCTCTCTTAAGGCATGCTTTGCAGTCTGAATATCTTCATGTGCACGATTACCATACGTACTCTCGCAAATAAGAATTTCTACCTCTGGCATAGGTGCTGGATCTTTAATAATTGGCAGCATATTTCGGCCAAGGTCTCCCGTGAAACCAACCATTCTCTTCGTTCCATTTTCCATAATTTCAAGAACAACCATCGCAGCCCCAATAATGTGACCTGCTTCTATGAACATCGCCTTAATGCCCGGGATGACATCAAACCATTCATCGTAATTACGACCGGTAAAATGCTTCATACACTCCGTGCAATCTTCCTGTGTATACAACGGTCCTTCACACTCCATCATCGATTTTGCGAGATACTTACAGAAATACTCTTCGTCTTTTTCGTTAATAAACCCACTATCTTGAAGCATTACATCTGCAAGGTCTAACGTGGCATACGTACAAAAAATCTTTGCATTAAACCCTTTCTTTGAAAGTACTGGAACACGACCAACATGGTCTGAGTGTGCATGGCTAAGGATCATTGCGTCGATCTCCGATGGCTCGAAAGCAAATGTAGCATTTTTTACAGCAGACTCTTGCCTATGCCCTTGGAACATTCCACAATCAAGTAAAATTCTTTTCAGAACACCATCTATCTCAACCTGAATTTCATGGCAACTTCCAGTAACTTCGAGGGCCGCTCCGTGGGGGATTATTTTCATGTGTGTGAGCATAGCAGAGAAAAATTCTTCTGTGCACTAATAAATGGTAATGCAACATACATTTCTGGCTATTGCTCTAGATTTCACCCTGAAATCTAAACCATAGAGCCCGAAATCCTCTATAATTCTCTGGTCTTATGAAGCAAGTTCTCATAGCAGCTTTGGCTATAATTATAGGAATAAACAGCACCTTCGCTGTCGTTCAGGCAGAAACAACCCTCCACGCTAGTGCAACATCTTTAGAAGACCGTGTAGAGACTAGGCGGTCAGCCAGGCTCAATGCAGATACCAGTAAAAGTATCACGGAATTGCGTGCTCTTAGGCAAAATAGAAACCGGTCACGGACACCGGTCACAACAAGGCAATACAGCTCTCGCAGGACATTTACTCCACGGAGCCGAGCACGTTCATCGTCATCTGTTCGTTCTGTTGCACCGACAAGAGCGAAGCCAACGAACCTGCAAAGTCGGATGGAGCAGCGTCGAGCTATGCGACTAGAAGCATTGCCTTCCCCTCTTAAGTTTCAAGTGATCGAAGCGGTCAACATGGAGCGTGCAAAAATGGCACTTGCACCACTGAGCGCACAAATAGACCTAGAAACTTCTGCACAGAAACACGCAGAAGATATGAAAGCCAGAGATTTCTTCTCCCATGAAAACCCAGATGGAATTCGTAGTCAGGGCCGAATAAAGGCTACGGGATACGGAGTTATTAATGCGCAAGAATGTCGCTGTAGCTATAAGGTATTTCTGGGCGAGAATCTTGCAAAAGGACAAACAACAATTGAACAAGTTATTGATGAATGGATGAACTCACCAACACACAGAGATGCCATGCTTTCAAAAGACTACGACGACGTAGGCGTTGGTCTTATCGACGACATTTGGGTTCTAAACTTTGGAAAGATAGAGATTACTATCGGAGGGTAATCTTTGTAGCTTCGCTATCTTCTTGTCCCTTTTTTCTTGATAAAAAAGAGACGAAAAAATCAAGGCAGACAGAACTCGTTCGAAGAAATAGTACTAGCACCACTAAAGCGCTCCTCGCCCAGGTCACTGCGTTTGCTTACAGCAACTGGTTCTCGTCGCTGTACCTCTTTTACTCTTAGTGAGTTCTTCGCCCTCAGACATGCAGTCTGCCAGACGATTGTTTCACAGTAAACAGAGCTCCCCTCTCCTGGAAAGAAGATCGGGGTGGAAGGAGAGGGGTTGGGGGTGAGGTCAAAAGTCACAAAAGTAATTACACTTCAATGTTCACCGACTTCAACAAGGCACTCTTCTCTTTTTCAGACAGCAATCTGAATCCATCTTTTTCTAGCTGAGGCTTAAGCGTCATTATGCGTGTACGCTTTAGTGCAATAAGTGGAATACCAACCTTTTTGCACATGCGACGGATCTGTCTGTTTTTCCCTTCTGTTAGGGCTATTGTGAATTTAGTAGAAGTTATCTTAACAACAGTTGCAGGCTTTGTTTTCTCGTCTTTGATCATCATACCTGTGCGCATTTTTTCCAGCTGTCCTTCTTTTACTTCCTCATTCGATTCCACTTCATATTCTTTTTCATGGTCAAAAGACGGGTGAGTTAAGCGGTATGCAAGTACTCCATCGTTCGTGAAAAGAAGAAGTCCTGATGTTTCTTTATCGAGACGACCAACTGGATATATTTTTCCCTGTAATTCTTTTGGTAAAAGATCACGCACTGTTCTGTCTGGATGCTCATCGTTATCAACATTACTGGTGATAAAGCCAACGGGTTTGTTCATTAGGTAATACTTCATCTCTTTGCGGTCTGCGAGAACCTTTCCATCTACCTCTATTTTGTCGACTGCTTCTTCTGCCTTCTGACCGAGTGTTGCGACCTCGCCGTTTACTTTTACAAGTCCTGCCTCGATGTATTCCTCTGCCTTTCTACGAGAGCAGATTCCTTGTCCCGAGAGTATTTTCTGGAGTCGTTCTTCCATATAGGCAGTGTATACAACTGCAGCTGTGCAGAGAAGCAAACTGGATACAAAGGCCGAGAGATAAAGCGAATTTTAGGCATAGCGAAAGAGGCCAGTCAGTGTCCGCTATCGCAGCTTCTCTTCCTATGCCTCTTGCTATTGTATACAATTTTTATACAAAAAATACCTCTACCCTTAGGGATAAAATTGAATTTGACTCTATAAAGAACCTACAGTTCTCGTGCATCTACAACCTCAAGCTTTAGACGTCCGTAAATAACTTTTGCAGTTTCGGCCCTGTTGATAGCATCATCGGGCCTAAAGGTTCCCTTCTCTGTTCCATCTGCATTGGTGTCTCCACTGACAGTGCCGTACAAGTTTGCGTATGCAATGTCTGCTTCGAAGCGATGCCCCTGAGTGTCGCTACAGCTACTGTACAGAGGAAATACTTCGTCACTAGAAATCGCACGTAGTCGAATAGATAAAATGTATGCATCAGGGAACTATGATGGCGAAGTACAACAGTACTTCGAAGCTTCTATTACATGGCTAGACCGTGGAATGACATACTTCTCTACTGGGGATCGAACCCTAGAAGAGATACAGCAAATGGCAGAACCTGTGCGTGAATTGGTAGAACAAGCCTCTGCACTCGTGCAGCAAAAGCTTAACCTCCCAAGCACTCGGCCTGATATTAATCCAATTGTCGACAAGACTGATCGACTTGTACGTAAATTCCGAGAGTCATTTATTGTACTTGCTCAGGCAAAGGTAGCACTCGATCGTGACGCACTAGAGAAGTACGTTGAAGCTGCAAATCTCTTCGCAAACGTAAAAACTCTTTGTCTAGAAGACTCAAATCAATGCACACGTATTAACGATGTTCTGGATATACTAAAGGTTGTACAAGATCCTCTACAGGAGCAGCTTGAAGACAACCCAGAGGTCTTCAAGAAGATCCAAGAGATGTTTGAAGAGTAAATACGCAGCTTTATATATGCAACAAATCAGTCCCATTTTTCGGGGTGCATGCTTTTAACAGTCAAGCATCAAACATCAGTAAAGTCTCAATACGACCTCGTGGTCATATTCTACATCAGATCTCTTAGTCTTGGCGTCGGCCTACTCTCACACGGCGCATGCCGCACTACCATCGGCGCTTATGGGCTTAACTTCTGTGTTCGGGATGGGAACAGGTGTACCCCCATTGCTAGAAACACCAAGACTAAGAGATCGTCAGTAATTAGATAATTAAATTCTAATGAGCAGGTCTTGCCTGCGATATGTCACATGAACAGTACTCCAAATATTTTTATCCGAAGATAAAAACAGGAAAGAAAAATGTTCAATCGTCCGTTCGTACTACTCAGCTGAACACGTTGCCGTGCGTACACTTGTAGCCGATCTAGCCGGTCATCTTCCGGCGGACTTATGGAGAAACGTTATCTTAGAAGGGGCTTCCCACTTAGATGCTTTCAGCGGTTATCCCTGCCGAACATAGCTATCCTACTCTGCCGTTGACACGACAATAGGTACACCAGAGGTTCGTCCACTCCGGTCCTCTCGTACTAGGAGCAGCTTTCTTCACGTTTCTAAATGATGATGGAGGATAGAGGCCAAACTGTCTCACGACGTTCTGAACCCAGCTCGCGTACCGCTTTCATTGGCGAACAGCCAAACCCTTGGGGCCTTCTTCAGTCCCAGGATGCGATGAGCCGACATCGAGGTGCCAAACCGCTCCGTCGCTATGGGCGCTTGGGAGCGATCAGCCTGTTATCCCTAGAGTAACTTTTATCCGTTGAGCGATGCCCCACCCACGTGGTTTGAACAGTTTAAAGTGTTCGGGCACCGGATCACTATCACCGACTTTCGTCCCTGCTCGACTTGTAAGTCTCACAGTCAGGCCCACTTATGCGATTATACGACAATACCGATTTCCATCCGGTACTAGTGGACCATTGCACGCCTCCGTTACATTTTAGGAGGCAACCGCCCCAGTTAAACTACCCGGCAAGCACTGTCCCCCCGTGCGTGTCACACTGAGGGTGAGTATTTTCAAAATACAAGGGTGGTATCTCAACAGTGACTCCACAGTGGCTAACGCCACCGCTTCAAAGTCTCCCACCTATCCTGCACATATAAGTCAAAAATACAATGCCAGCTTATAGTAAAGCTTCATAGGGTCTTTTCGTCCTTCCATCATCTACCCGGCATTTGCACCGGGACTGCAATTTCACCGAGTCTCGCGTTGAGACAGTGATCAGACCGTTATACCATTCGTGCGGGTCGGAACTTACCCGACAAGGAATTTCGCTACCTTAGGACCGTTATAGTTACGGCCGCCGTTCATCAGGGCTTAGATCGGAAGCTTGCACCTCCTCACGTAACCTTCTGACACTGGGCAGGCATCAGCCCATATACGTCGTCTTGCGACTTCAGCATGGACCTGTGTTTTTGGTAAACAGTCGCCTGATCTCTTTTGCTGCGGGCGATGACCTTGCGGTCACCGTCAGTCCTTATCCCGAAGTTACGGACGCTATTTTGCCGAGTTCCTTAACGCGAGTTCTCTCGTTCACCTTGGTCTACTCGACCATCCCACCGGTGTTGGTTTACGGTACGGATTCGTAAAGCTCTCGGAAGCGATGCTTTTCTTGGAAGCGCAAAGAGTCAGACTAACTCCGCCGAAGCGAAGCAATTGGTATCCACGCTCGCCTCAACTCACGGATTTTCCTATGAGTCTCAACAACTAACGTGTTACACGTGCAGTCAATACACACGCTCTGGTCTTCCCACTCCGTCCCACCGCTCCTAGAATAAAAGTTTCCTTTTCTATTAACATAAGACAATAAAGTCTCAGAGGCTGATAAAACTATCAACTAATACCCTTGGGCGATCTTTACGAAGTACAGGAATATTGACCTGTTGTCCATCGGTTACGCCTTTCGGCCTGGCCTTAGGACCGACTAACCCCACGCCGATTGCCGTTGCGTGGGAAACCTTGGGAATTCGGTGGGCAGGGTTTTCACCTGCCTAGTAGTTACTCATGCCAACATTCTCACTTCCATCCGCTCCACCATGCCTCACAGCACAGCTTCACTGCTGAATGGAACGCTCCTCTACCATATGTATAAATACATATCCATTGCTTCGGTATAATACTTTGCCCCGTTGAATTTTCGGCGCACGACTCCTCGACCAGTGAGCTGTTACGCTTTCTTTAAAGGATGGCTGCTTCTAAGCCAACCTCCTGGTTGTCGGAGCAATCGCACTACCTTTTCCACTGAGTATTATTTAGGGACCTTAGCAAATGGTCTGGGTTGTTTCCCTTTTGACGATGGCGATTCGCCGTCACCGTCTCACTCCCTTCGTCTAAGAATTGGTATTCGGAGTTTATCAGGAATCGGTAGGTCGGGAAGACCCCCTCATCCAAACAGTAGCTCTACCCCCAATCGTGCACGAAGAGGCTGCCCCTAAAGGCATTTCGAGGAGAACCAGCTATCTCCGGGTTCGGTAGGCTTTTCACCCCTACCCACAGGTCATCCCCGCATCTTGTGACATGCGTGGGTGCGGGCCTCCAGTCAGCTTCCGCTAACCTTCACCCTGCCCATGGGTAGCTCACCCGGTTTCGGGTCTGCCACCTGCGATCATATACGCCCTATTCGGACTCGCTTTCGCTCTGGCTCCGGGAGTCAAATCCCTTAGCCGACCACAGACGAGCAACTCGTTGGCTCATTATGCAAAAGGCACACGGTCACACCACAAGGGTGCTCCCATTCTTTGAACGCATCAGATTTCAGAAACTATTTCATCCCCCTTCCGGGGTGCTTTTCACCTTTCCCTCACGGTACTATCCGCTATTGATCTCCGAAACTATTTAGTCTTGGATGGTGGTCCACCCAGATTCGGGCCAGATTTCACGTGTCTGACCTTACTCAGGAATCTCCCAGTATAGTTCATCTTTTCGGCGACGGGGCTCTCACCCTCTATGGCTGTCCGTTCCAGGATCATTTGCCTAAGAAGAACTAATTACATGTAGGAGTCCTACAACCCCCCATCATAAAATAATGAGGTTTGGACTGTTCCCTTTTCGCTCGCCACTACTAAGGGAATCTCTATTGATTTATTTTCCTCTGCTACTTAGATGTTTCAGTTCACAGAGTGACCTTCCCAAATAAATTTGGGATACATAAGCATAACCTTATGTGGGTTTCCCCATTCGGAAATCCCCGGCTGGTAGCGCCTGTCTAGCGGCTCACCGAGGCATATCGCAGCTGACCACGTCCTTCATCGGATTTCGGAGTCGAGGCATCCGTCTGATGCGATGAGTAACATTTTTCTCAAATTCGATACAAGTACCGAAATGTACTGTTCACGTGCCACCTCGCAAGCAAGAATTGCTCACTAATCGGCACATAAATGCACTTCATCGTTTTTTAAATTGGTTCAATTGTTTAATTTAGTTCGATTGCAGTTCATGTAGATGTCATTCATTATCATTCATTATCTAGATTATCTACTGACGTCCGATGCTATCAATGAACTGCTAGAGACAAGTGGGCAGGAAATGCTTGCTTGCTCCGATGGCGCTCCATCCGCATTTTATCTGGACCCTGGGGCCGGATAAAAAAACAGCGGGTGGTTTACACACACCCGCAGAATTCGTGGTCTTTAGACCTATTCAGGCACCTATAGAGGTGTCTTTCCCAGTAGCAGCCAAAGGCCATCTACGGGGTAACGATTCCTGCGGGTATGCGTGATATGCATAAAGCTAAAGGATTCTACGGTTTCACGTAAGAAATGCAAGAAAAACAGATGGAAATAGTTACTTATTTTTACAGATGATAATTTTGAGCAAAATACCTCAAAATAAACCTTCATTATTTGGCTCTATATAGCCAAAATATTACACAACAGCCTCCTTCGCATGCATAGCCTCCATTACAGGGTTTTCGTCTTTCCCTCCAAGAAGAACAATATTTTCTACAACAATTTCTGTGCGGAAGATCTTTGTTCCCTCTGGACTGTCCCAACTTCGGGTCTTTAAATACCCCTCAACGTAGAGTGGTGCTCCTTTTTTGACGTGGCTCGCAGCGAACTCTGCCTGGCCTCCCCACGCTACTAAATTGTGATACTCCGGTAAGCTCTGCTTGTCACCATCCTCCCCTTTCCACTGACGGTTTGTCGCGAGGCAAATAGTGCATACAGACTGACCTGTTGTGGTACTTTTGAGCTCTGGGTCACGAGTGACATTGCCGAGAAGAGTAACCTTGTTTACTGATTTCATGATTTATAGTGTACAGAATATTGTACATTAGACAATAAAAAAAGCCTCCGATTGGCTATCAGAGGCTTAATTTTAACTTTGTATTTCTTACGCTGCTTCTTGTGCTTCTTCTGAAACTGACTCTTTCATTTCATCTTTCTGAGTCACTCCCTGAGCTTGCACTTCTGCACCTTCTTCGATTCCCTTCTTCACTTCATCTGAACTTTCAGCGTCTGCTGTGTCGTTAAGCTCTGCAATCTTTTCTACTTCTGCAGCAGGCTTTCCGTCAGCTTCGTCTTCAGCTTCAATGCGTGATGTCAGTTCAACCTCTTCTGCTTCCACTTCATCTTTGAACTTCAGAAGGTCTACTTTGAGTCCAAGAGCCTGCAATTCTTTTACAAGAACGTTGAATGACTCTGGGATAGATGGACGTCGGATTGGTTCGCCCTTAACGATCGCTTCGTATGCCTTACTTCGACCGATGACGTCATCGGACTTAATCGTAAGCATTTCCTGCAACGTGTGAGCAGCACCGTAGGCTTCAAGAGCCCAGACCTCCATTTCTCCGAACCTTTGTCCACCGTGTTGAGCCTTACCACCAAGTGGTTGCTGTGTAACGAGAGAGTACGGTCCAACGCTTCGAGCGTGAATCTTATCTTCAACAAGGTGAAGTAGTTTGATCATGTATACAATTCCAACTGTTGTTTCGTGAGCGAATTCTTCTCCAGAAATTCCATCGAAGAGCTGCACTTTTCCAGACTCTGGAAGTCCTGCTTCCTTGAGGTATTCAACAATCTCATCTGTACCAATACCATCAAGAGCTGGAGTCGCCATTTTGACTCCTAGCTTTTCACAAGCCCAACCAAGGTGCGTCTCTAGAATCTGTCCGATGTTCATACGAGATGTCACTCCAAGCGGGTTCAAAATAACATCGATTGGTGTTCCGTCTGCAAGGTATGGCATGTCTTCACTAGGCACGATACGAGAGATAACACCCTTGTTACCGTGACGTCCTGCGAACTTATCACCAACCTGTACTTTACGAGTCTGTGCAACGAAAACCTTGATCTGGCGCATAACACCAGTTGGGAGTTCGTCTCCTTCTGTTCGGTCGAAGATGTGAACATCTACCACCTTTCCTCCTGCTCCACCGGGGAGACGGAGTGAGCTGTCTTTCACGTCCTTTGCAGTGTCTCCGAAGATAGCCTGAAGTAGTCGCTCTTCTGGAGTGAGTTCTGTTTCACCCTTTGGCGTAATTTTACCTACCAAGATATCTCCTTCGTGAACCGTTGCACCAACGCTAACGATACCTTCTGTGTCGAGGTCTTTCAGCTTTGCCTCACCAACGTTTGGAATATCGCGTGTCATTGTTTCCGGTCCAAGCTTTGTATCACGAACGTCTGTAACGTACGACTCGATGTGGATAGAGTCAAACATTCCTTGCCGTGCTACTTTGTCTGAAATAATAACCGCATCCTCGTAGTTGTATCCTTCCCATGACATGTATGCAACAAGCAAGTTGCGACCAAGAGCGAGCTCTCCGTCATCAACAGATGCTCCATCTGCCAAGCTATCTCCGCGGCGGACTTTGTCCCCCTTACGAACACTTGGACGCTTGTGGAAACATGTTCCTTGATTACTTCGTACGAATGATTCGAGTTTGTATGTCTCTTTTCGTCCGCTCTTGTACACCACAGAAATCTCTTGCGAGTCTGCGTATGTAACCTCTCCATCTTCTTCTGCAAGAAGTGCATGTCCAGATGCACGAGCAGCGAGTCCTTCCATACCTGTTCCAACAAGTGGAGCAGTCGGCGATACAATAGGCACAGCCTGTCGTTGCATATTCGTACCCATCGAGGCACGAGTATTATCATCGTGCTCTAGGAATGGAATCAAAGCAGTTGATACAGAAAGGATCTGCTTCGGTGACACATCAACGTGCGTTACTTCTCGTACATGAGAGAATGTAGGTTCGGATGCTTTACGTACAGCGGCTCGAGTCTTCTTGAATTCTTTGTGCTCTGTAAAGTCTGTTTGCGCTTGCGCAATAGTCAGGTGACGCTCTTTTTCTGCATCGACGTACTCTGTCTTTCCGTTTAGGAATGCGCGTACTGGTACTGCAGTTCGCTTATCTTTTTTAAGTTGTGCAATTACCTTTTTTGCAAGGCCCTTTGTGTCGATGACGTCTCCTTCTTTTGCAATAAATGAACGCCCATCTTTAATATTTTCATCAATAATACGACCAAGTAATTTATCTGCATCGAGAGTAACAGTGTGCTTCACCTCTTCGTACGGAGTCATCAAGAACCCATATTCATTTACCTTCGCAAATCCTGCAAGGTGCATTACCAAACCAATATT